>Ga0208465_1000022_pt1 | contig 61547 bp, 80 predicted proteins | sample LakMenEpi31Aug10_FD_150749 | JGI IMG/M metagenome (GOLD analysis project Ga0208465, IMG submission 150749) | Freshwater microbial communities from Lake Mendota, WI - 31AUG2010 deep hole epilimnion (SPAdes) | ecosystem: Environmental > Aquatic > Freshwater > Lake > Epilimnion/Euphotic zone ...
CGAGTGCCTGGATTCGAACCAGGTCAAAGCCGCTAATCTGGCGGAAAGAGTTTATAAGACTCCTCTGACTACCAAGTCTCACTCGCTTCTGCGTTTATGGTGCCTCGTTATTACACTCAGTGTATATTCGTATGAGGTCATCATCCGCAGGAATCATAACTGCTGCTCTACCATTCTCGTCCATTATTCCTATGTTCTCTCCGTTTTCTACTCTCTCAATCAGTTCATCAAACCTTTCTTGAAACTCTTCCACCGTGAAAACTTCCATTCAGTTCTTTTTCGATATTTATATTATAGCATCACTCGCCATAAATCGCAAGATCAGCATACTCAATCTGCTCAGGATCCAGTTGAGCAGTGACAACTTCCAATACATTCATAAACTCTTGAACAGTCTCACACTCAACCATACGCTCACTGCCCTGATCGCTGAGAAGAAGAAAACTGCGGGTGCATACATCAATCACAATGCCCTGAACGGTTTCTTGTGCGGTGCTCATTTGGTGTTCCGTTGATTACCTGAGTATTATAGGGTAGGTGGGGGCGGGTGTCAAGCGGATTCGATCACGATCCTGGCATTTCCATTGACCGATCCGCCAGGCCCTCTGTTGGGATCGTTCACGCCACCCTCAATAGTATTAGCAAATATACGGGTGACTCCACCAGTTACATAAGAAGGATTTATATATCCAGATCCTCCTCCACCACCAGAAGCGGCACGGGTTCCAGATCCATAGTCATCTCCTCCGCCGCCTCCGCCGCCACCATAGTATCCACCACCACCTCCTCCGCCACCTGACCAGTTTGGATAAGATCCAGAACCTTGTCCACCAGTACCACCCTGTAATGCGGACCCAGGAGTTGCAGATGTTCCAGAACCTGCTCCTGCTCCTCCACCGCCACCTTGCGTACCACCAGAACCTCCTGTGGATCCAGTTACGCTGTCTGGTGAGTTTCCACCATTATTGCCCGAAGGTGCTCCACCGTGCCCTCCCGCAGCACTACCAGACCCACCAACAGGAGGAGCACCACCTCCACCTCCACCTGCCATCATAATTGCTGATGGTTGACTTACTGATGGTCCATAAAACATTCCAGCATATCCACCTCCACGTTCACCTCTGTTTAAACCAGATCCAGATCCAGGTCTAGATGGTCCTCCACCAGTGTTTAATGCAATTGTGTAAGTTTGTCCAGAAGTGAAGGAAACAGATCCTGTTGAATAACCACCTGTTCCACCATATCCTTCACCTTGTCCACCTTGCCCCCACATTTTAACAGTGGTACTAAAAGTTCTTTGAGCAACTAATGTATAAGATGTTTGTGTTCCACCATCTAAAATTAAAGCACCATTTGAAGATAGACTCCACTCACTAAGTCCACTTACAGATGGTGTCACTGTAAAATCTATTGATGAAGCACTAGTAAATCCAAATGCTTTTGCACTTAAAGATGATAAAGTTCCAAGAATAGGCATAATATTAAGAGAACTTTGTTTGAGATGCAAGAACCGTAAAGGTTGCGTCAGCAGTTTTTACAATTGTATATGTGTAGATATTAATAGAACTTGCAAATCCTGAAGTAGGTGCAGTTCCACCTTGCCATTTTGGAGATATTGTTGTTCCATCAACTTTAAAGGTGCTTGCATACTTTGCACTTGAACCTTGTGTACTTAAAATAGTTACAGTTACACTTTTCCCAATTGGAAGAATTGTGTTCAAACTTGTAGAAGAATTCCCTCTAACATTAAAAGTCCAATTATCTGTTGCATTGGCAGTGTAATAAAATAGTGTTCCAGAAAGAATATCAAGATCAATCGTTCCTGTTAATGCTGTGGAAGATAGATTTACATTTTCAAAGAGTTGTTGGACAATACCAGTTCTCTCTAATGTAACTGTATTTGCGATTCCAATATTACTTTGAGAAAAAGTAACTATACCAACACTATTTGTTGTTACAGTAATAGTTTCGTCACTTTGAACTGTGACATTTGAATTATTTTTAATAATTCTATCAATACTTACACTCGCAGTTTCTAATCCATAAACCTTTCCAAAAAAATGAGCATCATCATTGAAAAAAACAGTTTTTCCAAAAGTTTGTAAGTCTGATAATTCCTCTTTATCTTCGAATGGCATAATTTATCTCCTTATAAGAAACCACCAAGAACTCCCTGTGCAAGATCTCTTACATAAGTTCCTTTAAAAGTTTTATCCATAAATGTTGCTTGAACTGGTGCTAAATTTCCTGCAAGAGCATCGCAGTTTGCAATATTTGATTTAAGATCAATCTTATTTCCTGCTTCGATTCTGACATTGTTTCCTGCTTTTAAAGTTAAATTTTCATCAGCATCAACAACTATATTTGCTCCACGAATACGAACTTGCCCATTTTTCTCTGCGGTAATCCAAACGTCACCATTCTTCCCAGTGATAACAATATCAACTCCTGTTGAACTGCTTTTCTGCCCTGCAACAATTTCAATCGATTGATCATTATAAATGTGATATAATCCGCCAAATTGCATTCCAACACTCGATGTCATTCTTTCATCGGTGACAGCATACAGGTCATAAACGGAAGTTCCGTTTAATCCCATTTGTGGATTTCCAGTATCAATCCTGAAATGAGGGCTAAAAGACTTTGACTTTCTTCTTTGCCAGTTTTGTTTATCAAAAGGTCTTTCTGCCATTTTACTTACTAATACAATCTATTTGCTGTTTAACTTCACCTTGATATTGCTTTCTTGGTTTGAGAGTTGCTTTAAGAGTTGCCCCATAACCAGTCTGACTCTTAACTTTCAATATGGGCAAGTCTTTAACTTCATTCACGTTATTGTTTTCACTATTTATTGGGAACACTCTGATGATTTGACCAGTTCTATTATCAGTATCAACCTCAATCTTATATTCAACCGTAGGATTATTTAAATCAATAACCGTATCAGTATTAGTGTAGTTTATTCCTGGATTAACAATCCTAATACCATCAATTACATAAGGAGGTTTAGACTCTGGTGTTTCTCCTGGATCACTTAATGGATAGTTTTCACCCTCAGAAACAATATAAATGTCAATTACTTGCCCATACGTCGGAGATTCTTCATCATAATCAACGACTGCTCTTGCAATTGCACCATATCCTTGATTACAATCATCTGTAATTTCAACATATGGTGGATAATCATAACCAGATCCACCATTAAGAACATCGATACCAATAATACTTCCTGTTGCTGTTGCTAAATCACCAACTATTGATCCAAGTATTGCTTTACCAACTGCACCAGTTCCAGTGCTTCCAAATATTTTAACTTTAACACCACCACAATTTGCAGGACTTCCACCAAAACAATCAGAGACGAGACCTTCAAATCCTGGATTTGAGAAACCTTTATTTAAGAAATCAAGAGATCCAACAGACTTAACTAAATCAGTAACTGCTTCTCCTGTATCAATAAATGAAGTAGCAATAGATGCTGCAAGATTTGCAGATGCCATAATATCAGAAACTGAAATTCCCTTTTGCTCTTTTGCACCCTTTCCGATTACCCACTGCTCAGTCTGTGCGTTGTAATTTGGTGCAACTTCATTGCAAGATAATTTAAAGTTTCCACTTAAAAGTCCCTCTGCTGCACTTCTTAGCGAAGAGATCAAATTAAATCCCATTAATATTTTTTCTACTCCACCAAGAACAGGAGATAGAATAGATTCTATTCCACCAATAATATGATTTACTAATCCACCAACAAACTGATCTGCAATACAACTCACAAAATTAGTAACATTATCTGCAACTGAACTTAAAAGACCTTTGATAATATTACCAAGACTACTTAAAACAGAATTTGCAACACAAGGTAATGCATTTTGAACTGCTTTAACTGGTGCAACCATCGCTGCTTGTGCTGCAACTCCTGCCTTATGCGCTATCATATCATTTTGAGTTGCTGCAAAAACAATTGCATAAACTGTTCTATACAGTAATTTCAATCCAGCGTTCAAGATTGGAGCTAGATTCTTATATAATTTGTTGATCATTCCACCAACAAGACCGCTTGATATTTTTTGAATCTTTGCGGTAATTTTACCAATTTCCTCATCAATAAATGCTTTTGCCTTTCCAATAGATCCAGAAACAGTATCACTGACCGATTGAACTTTACTTACAAAATTATTAATCTCTGTTGACATTTTGTCAAGAGTACTTGAATTAGATCCACTCGCCGCTTTTACAACATCGCCAATTGCAGTGTAGGCAGATCTTTCATCTGGACCAATTTTTTTTGCTTGTTGTAAGCTTACGTATCTTGGAGACTTTTGAGAGTTTGCATTATTTTCATTTGATTCATTTTTTACAATATTTGCACCATCATTATCAATTTTACTTGTGTATCCAGTAAATGGTTCAAATGGTCTAGAATATTCCTTTGTAGATACTTCTGATGTTCTACCAAATACTCCTAAAATCATTGGTAAATTAAAATCAGGAGCTCCGTCTAAGAAAAATCCAAAGACCATATCTCCTGGTGATATAGAAACGCTTGTGAATTGATTTGCTGCACCAGATCCAGCAGTCGTTGGCAGCATCACTTGTGCCCAACGAGCATCATCTTCCTTTAAGTCAGAAACCTTTGGAGAATCATAACCCAATATACGAACTTTATATCTGTTACTCCATCCAGCACCATTAATTTGTCCTTTTTGAGAATCCTCTGGTTGGATTTGCCCAATCCACCATATAAATCCATCCCTTCCAATGAAATTTGATTTTATAAGAGACTGATCTAACATTCCTTAATCTACCTTATTGTTAGTTGCGAATTGCCCAAATGTATCTCTAATTAATTTCATTGATGTATACGATCCAAAAGTATCAAAATGATGACAAAGTGCTTTAATCATATATAGACCACTTTGTTGATTATCAAACTCTTTTTTTGCCGATAATGTTGTTTTTGGAAAAAGACATTCAATAATGTCTCCTGCTCTCAAATTTGTATTTGAAGGAACAGTTACAGATAATACTTGTGTAAAAAGAGTATTATATCTCACCAACGATTGTGCCTGAAATTCTGATGCATCTGCATTTTGATCAACCGAAACTTCGGAATCAAAAGTTCCAATGTCGGCAATTGATGCCACCGTTCTTGATGTTGTTTCTCCGAGATCTAATGCTGCTGCATTTGAAAACGAAATTTTAGGTGCTTTTATTTCTTCACCAAGATTTTTTAACTTTCCAGAGTAATCCTTTGTCTTAAAGTCTTTAATAGTTACCTTAAAAGTTCTTGGATCAAAGATAACTCTTTCTGTGGCAAATGCACCCATTCTTAAATTTTCTAATAATTTTTGATTACTTGAAGTATTGTAACTTAAAATATTAAAATCATTATCTCTTTGATCTCTTGATGCATTAATTTCCGTATATGTATAAGTTGCTTTTGGTGGTTGAGTAATTAAACTATCAATAGATTTAAAAAAGAATCCGTCTTTTGTTTGGAAAAAAACAAATCCAGCACTGCCATTTTCTTTTAAAATATCTGGAACTGCCTTAGATGCAAGTGTTACTAAAAGACTAAATGGTTTACGGGAATTGCCTACAAAAGCATATTTGTTTGAAGTTTGATCTATTTCTACTTTTTTATTTGTTCTTACGTAATCTTTTATAATATTTTCTACCGAAGCGGAAATGGGTGAAGATGATGGATATTTTTTAGTAACACTTTCAGTTTCATTTATAATTGCCTCCTTCGATGATAAATGTGCAACAAATACTTCTCTTTGGTTCTCACTGATTACATTACCTATTTTTGAAACATAGAGATTCTCTTCTGAATTTGTTGCAAAATCTAGTCCAGGATTTGTCGGGGAGTTTCCTGCAATTTTAAGAGCAACTCTTTCACCACCTCTTAGAGGAAGCCCTTGATAGATTGATTGCATTTCACCATCTGGTGTCATGCAAACTAGATCTGGATTACCTTGATTGTCAGATTTTGGAACACTGTTTCCTGTGTTTGTAACAACAATTGTTGCTGTTATATTGGGTGAAAAAATATCTTCATAATAATCAATAGAAACCGTGCCTAGTCTTACATCGACGGTTTTTTTACCGTCTCTTGATTCTATTGTAAGTGTTTCGTATATGGACTGTTCTATTGCAGACATTTATTATGCTAGTTGGAAATACTGACTTTGTTCGATATATCTATTTAATCCACTTGTATCAGAACTTGATCCACTTAAACCACTACCACCTCTGGAAGATGGTGCAGGTGCCTGTGCAACTTGTGTTGGTTCTTGCATTGGTACTAATATAGTTTGACCTTTTCTTTCTGGTGTGACTTGTGTTGCAGTTTGAGTAGATGGTGGGTTAGCACTTGCGATTTGTATTCCTGTTGCATTCGCTGGTTTTGCAGCAGTTTGGGGTGCAACAGTTTTTCTTCCAATATCTAAAAGATTTAGATATGGTTTTGGATCAATTGGTCTTCCGTTTGGGCGAACTTCATAGTGTAAGTGTATTCCAGAACCAGAACCAGTATTTCCAATTTCTCCGATCACTTCTCCATTATAGGGTCCAAGTTTAACAAAAATTCTTGCAAGGTGTGCAAAGTAATATTCAGTATTACCAGATTTAATGATGACTAGATTTCCATATCCACCACCTTGACCAGCATAAGTAACTGTTCCAGATGCTTTAAACCCAACTAACCATCCTTTCTGTCCACTAGTTCCTATGTCAATACCTGCATGACTTCTTGTGGGAGTTCTATATGCTCCATAATTACCACCACCTCCCGAAAGACCAACCTCACGTGTGCCGCCAGAGGGTCCAGATACATTAATCTCATCCTTGACACGAGATCTTGGTAATGGGGTGGATGGTGTTGGTGTTATTGATGGTTTTCCAAGTGGAGTTTCACGAGCTTGCTCTACTATTCTAATTTGTTCTGCCGAGTACCTTGATCCACCAACTGTCCAAGGTTGAATTCCTCTTTCTTTAATAAGAGCAACAGCCATTAAATCTTGATTTTCTGGACTAAATGGATCACTAGGTTTTAAACCAGCGGACTTCATAACTCCTGGAAGAGTATTTGGAATAAATTGATATCTTCCAGCAGCATATACACCATAATCACTAATTTGTGGATTGTTTTTATTCATTAACCATTGTTGTCTTTGAAGAACTTCACCAATGGTCATATCTGTAAGATTTTTTTTAATCTGAGTTCTAGAATCTAAAGTAGATCCAACGATTTTTTTACCAATTGTTCCCTGATTCATTGCATTATAACTTCCACCACTTTCTGGTCCAGATATAATATCAAGTGCCTGTTTATGAATGGGTTGCAATTGTCCTGTTGCACTAGTTCCAGGAACTCCTTCCGGCGCACCAGGTGGTGGCCCACCCTCATCAAAATCTAATTGATCAAATCCAAGATCAAGTGGTGTTGTAAGCAATCCTATTGCACTGTTAATATCATTTTCAATACCAATCATCCCATACTGTATGGTTGATAATGTATTGTCGATTAATTGCTTTTGATCACTAAAATCAAAACCAATTAAATTTCTTAATGTTCCAACTAGAAGTCCACCAAATCCAGAAAGTATAGACGTAACATTGCCAATAAAAGATCTTAATACACCAAGTAATTTTCCACCTCTTTCTATAAGTTGTTCTCCAAGACGAATAATAGTTGGAAGATTATTTAATAACCATCCAACCATCAATGTCCCCACAAAGTCTAGTATTCTACCAAGAAATCCTTTGGTGCTTGATGCTATTACTTTACCTTGTCTTTTGATTGCTCCACCAACACTTGAAGATTCAACAATATCTTCTCTTTCTCTTCTACGAACTGCTTCTCTTCTTCTTTGAAAATTAGTGTTGGCAATTGATATTGAACGCTGCTTTTGTCTGTTAGATTGTGAGATAGTTTGATTTATTTTAACCGTCGTCTTTTGAGCACTCACAATACTCTTATTAAATGACATAACAGACTTTCTGATACTATTAACACCTATTGATGATTTTAGTAATGTCCCTTGAAGTTGAGTTGCCATATTATGTCATCGGTACATTATAAACACTGTGAGAATAGACTAAAAGATAATTATCTTTATTTTCTGCATCAATTGAGGGGACTGAGTTTGCTACTCCACCAGTCTGACTTGAAGCAACTGGTTGTGTTTTTGCTGATGATCCTGGTATTGGGAATGGTAAGATTGTTGGTGCTGGTTCTGGTAAAGGTCCAACACTTCCTGCTTTCGTAGTTGCCTCTTGTTTAATTGGTGATATTTGTGCTTCTGATATTTTTGATGAACTTGAAATTAAAGTCTCTCCACTTAGTTGATCAACGCTAATTTCTCCGTATAATGGTGCTTGTGCAAAATCTTGCTGACTTGCATTTGCTATTACATCTGATTGTTGCTGAGTACCTTTATCATTCATTAGATTCTCAGAGTTAAAAGCAACATCTGGAATTTTATTGTTTAATGGTTGTGATGATAAATTTTTATTTGCACCACTATTCCCACCACCAAACATTTCACCTGCTTTATCATAAAATCCTTTCACTGGATCTATTGTTTGACCGAAAATAAAACCCCCAGCACCGAGCCCAGTTAATAATTTTAACCAAGGTGGTCCAGGAATTTTAGAGGCAAAATTTCCTGCCATAGCTGATAATCCAGCAGCACCAAAATTACCTGCTGCTGCTCTTGCAGGATCTTCTCCTCCTGCCACATCAAAAAGAGTTCCTAATCCACCAGCACCAAGTATAGAAGTCAATCCAAATCTGTTTAATCCTTGTCCAGAAACTCTTTGTTCTGCTTCTGCTACTGATCTTGCTGGACCTGCTGGTGGTGGTGTTGCTGGTGGTGGTGTTCCTTTACCACTATTTGAAAAGTTGGGAAGAATATTTTTAATTTTAGGTATAAGTCTATTTGCTGCTCCCTTTACACCATCAAGAAGTGCTTGAACTGGGGTTAAAAATAACCCTTGTGCAACAGCAGCAGTAATTTTTGATGCAAATCTAGTTAAACCATTGAATACTGTTGTTAATCCAAATCTGATTCCAGCATATATTCCACCAACAATACCAAGATTTTTTAGAACATTATTTCTTATGTCTTCTAATTTTTTCTTATTACCTTCACCTAAGGCTTTAATTGTTTCTATTGATTGATTAATTAACCAACCACCTAAAATTGTAAGAAAGAAATCTCTAACTCTTGAAAGAGTGAATGATGCCTTTGCTGCTACCTTTTGAACAGGAGCAACCAGAGCATTTTGTATTCTTCTTTCAATGATACTTTCTTTACCTTCTCTTAACTGTTGTTCTGCAAGTCTTCTTTCCTGATTCTGTTCTTGAATATCTTTCCTTCTTTCTAACCCAGAACTTTGATTGATGTTTGTATAGACAGCCTGCATTGAGGCACTTAAAGAATTAACTTGCTGAGTAAGAGATGCAAGTTGTCCAGAAACCGTATTTAATGCTAACGAGTTTCTCTGAATTAAGGATGTTGTGACTGGATCTGGTTGCGCAACAGGAGCAGGTGCAGGTGCTGCTCTAACAAATGCATCGGCAGACACTGTTCTTCTAGCAACCTTTAATCCCCCTGATATTGGCGATTTAATCTCAGCCATTTACTCCCTGCTTAAGGTTTTCTTCTTCAATGTATTGTTTGAGAAGAGAAAGATAAATTTCTCTCTCCCACGGTATCATATTTTCAAGCTCTGTCAAGCTATATTTATGGTGCTGCATCAATGAAAAATTAACTTTATAGTATGACTCAAGATCTTCATGAGCCATACTCACCCGAAAAAAGCTGATAGACCCTCCAATACAACTTCACTTTCGACACCAGTATTTGGATTTTTAATTTTGATGATATGTGAAAGTTTTGGCATTGTATCAAAGAAAGTTTCAATCTCTTTAAATTGTTTTGAACTCAACTGCTCAATAAATTCTTGAAGTTCTTTTTTAGTGCAGTCTGATGCAGACCAAGATTCTTCTTCAGAATAAACTTGCTCAATACAAGAAGCAATCAAATCAAATGTTTCCGACACACCAATTTCACCACTATCAGCAAAATTACTCTTCACAAACTGATCCATTGAAGGATATTTCATTCTCAAAATCAAATTATCATCGAGTTTAATATCCTTTGAATGTTTCTCGTCAACCTGAACTTGAATTTCATCAAGATTAATTAGAGTTGGAACTTGGGTCACATTATCATCTGGGCAAGTAATTAAAACTTCAACATCTTCTCCAACAGATTTACCACGAATGTTGAGGAATAGATATTCAATATCAAAAGTTGATAGTTCTTCAACCTTGATACCTTTTGTTAAGATACAAGCAGAAATTACATTCTTTACTGCATTTGCAATCTGCTTAGCGTCCTCACTTTCCATTGCAATAATCAAGATCTTTTCTTCTTTGACTAGAAAAGGTCTATACTTAATCGTCTTTTTAGACGAAGGAATTTCCAACTCATAGGTTGGAGTAGAAATTTTTGGTAAAGGCATAATAATCCTTACAAGTCAGATAAAAATATTTAGAGGGTTCGTCTAGATCCTATTACTGATCCAGAATTTTTTGCCGATGGTAATTGATCATAAAGTTGTCCAGTCACAATTGCTTCGGTGGCTGAAATATTAGACGGTCTAAATCTAACTCCACCTGCACTAGCAGCACCAGCAGACATTGGAATATAGACGGGTTTATTTGAACTCGTCTCATTTAAGAAGTTAGTTTTGAATTCTCCAATTTGATTATTATCTTCTCTTCTTGCAATATCTATACTATATGTCTTTCCACAAACATATCTTTCATAGTTAAATGATGCACTTGCCTTTAAAATTCCAGAAGATTCATAAGATACTGCCGTTGAATTTAATGACAGTGGGAACAATCCATAAAAAGTATATTCAATATATCTGTTATAATCTCTATCAAATTTTATGATTCTTGTGGCATTACACTTATATTGCTCGGGATACCTCATTCGATAATAATATCCCTCTTGATAAGGTTGCTCAAAAGATCCACTCGAAATAAACTCCATCCAGTGCTCTATAAATTTCAAAGTTCTATATGAATGATCAACATAGAATTCCAAATCTAGTTGAACAAAAGTTCTGGTATGCGCCATTTTTTCGGCAACACCAGTATAGTTTCCAACAATATCTGATGTTGCAAAAGAACTTCCTGGAAGTGAAGCAGAATTGCATAGTAGTCCAACTGATTCATTAATAAATCTAGAATCAACTCCTCTTTGAAGTAAATAAGATCTTAGTGGTCCGGACAGTCCTCCAAAAATCACCTGATAGTGTGAGGTCTGAGCAAGTCTGCTAAACAGTGGTTTGAACTCTGATATTTTTCTTGGTCTTGGTGCAGGCACTCTAAATACCTATTATGAGTCTTTTAGTTATTTAGATGTCCTATAAGGGAAAATATAAACCATCATATCCACAAAAATACAAAGGAGATCCCACCAATATCATATACAGATCATTATGGGAGCGCAAATTCATGGTCTATTGTGATCTGAATGAAAATGTTTTGGAGTGGTCTTCTGAGGAAAAATGTGTTGCTTATAGATCTCCAATTGATGGAAGAGCACACAGATATTTTCCAGATTTCCTTATCAAAGTCAAAGAGGAAAATGGTTCTGTCAAAAAATATATGATCGAGATCAAACCAAAAAGGCAAACTGTCCCACCACCAAAACCTAAAAGACAAACAAAGGGATACATCTACGAAGCATATGAGTATGCTAAAAATCAAGCAAAATGGGAAGCAGCAAGAGAATGGTGTGCAGATCGTGGTTATGAATTTAAAATCATCACAGAAGATCACTTAAATATCAAATAATGCCAAGAAAAAGTCTAAAAGAAAGACAACAAAAAAAGGTCACAGATACAGATACGAATCAAAACCGAGTTCGTGCTGTTCTTGATGGAATCACAGGAAAGGAAAGTGGTGATGATTTAATGTTGGAACTTTTAGAAGTGATTCCTGAAAGTGGAAAAATACCAAGACCAGGTAAATTTTATATTTTTGTTTACAATGCCAAGACTCCTAATATTCAATTTGATCAAAATCCTCTTGTTGCTGTGACAGATGTTTTTCGGTGGGGATTTAAAGGAATCAATATGCACTGGGGAGAAACTCGTCAATATACTTGGGATGAGGTTGCTGGATCTTTATATGAAGTCTTCCCATCTGAAATAAAAGACTTACAAGCAATACCTTTTGCGAATTTCCGAATAAATAACTAAAAAAGTATCATAAATGCCACTCAATGTCGGGGCTCCAATAGGGAGTGAAGCATATACTACCGCATCCACTCAAAATGCATATGCAAATGCATATGGTTCTGCAAATGTTTCTGCTGGAACTGCGTCTAATACTGGACCTTATTCATTCAGATATCCTAAGAAAAGATTAGATAATACTGCTGATTACCTAGAAATTAAAGTATTTGATTATGTTCCTGGTGGATTTGAACTTGGTCCACCAATACAATCACAAACAGCAAGGCAAAGATTAAAAGCAAAACAAAGTAGTCCAAAAGGTTATATACTTCTACCAATACCACAAAATGTAAGTGATAATATTTCCATGACTTGGGGTGAAGATAGTATAAATCCAGTTGAAGCCGCACTATTTGCTGCTGGATCTGATGCTATCAACAATCCAAAAAAAGCATTTGACGATGCAATTGCTAATGTTAAAAATGCTTATCAATCTGGAATGACTGATTTGCAGAAAAAAGCCTTATCCAATTATATCGCCGCAAGAGCTGTTAATACGTTATCTTCAAACGTCACACCAACAGGATATGTTTCAAGAACAACAGGTGCAGTCTTAAACTCCAACTTGGAACTACTTTTTCAAGGTGTAAATTTGAGAACCTTCCAATTTACCTTTGATATGGCACCAAGATCAAATAATGAAGCAGAAGAGATTAAACAAATTATTAGAACCTTTAAAAGAGAAATGTCTGCTAGAACCAGTGGTGGTGCAGGATCTGGTTCTAATAGTGATGTTGGATTGTTTATAACTGCACCTAGTCTTTTTCAATTAACTTATAAAAGTGGTCCAAGAAAACATCCATTTTTAAATACATTTAAGCCTTGTGCATTGACTGACGTTGCTGTGAATTATACGGCATCTGGAACTTATGCCACATATGAAGATGGATCACCAGTTCATATTCAAATAGGATTAACATTTAAAGAAATTAATCCAGTCTACTCTGAGGATTATGAAAATGAAGAGGAAGCAAGAACAGGAGTAGGATACTAAAATGAGTTATTTCAGAGAACTACCAGATTTAGATTATCAATCTTCATTACCACACAAAAACTCCTCAAAAGAGTATGTGAGAGTTAAAAATCTCTTCCGTAGAGTTAAATTACTTGATTGGTTACAAGATAAAGCAACTCTTTTCAATAAGTATCAAATTGAAGAAGGTGAAAGACCAGATCTTGTTGCTCAAAAACTTTATGGTAGTGCAGACTATGACTGGGTTGTTTTATTAACTGCTGGTATTATCAACGTAAGAGATCAGTGGCCATTATCCAATCGTGATCTATATGTCTATGCAGAAAATAAATATACCACTCAAAACTTATCTAATATTCATCACTACGAAACAATTGAGGTAAAAGATTCGAAAGGAAGATTAATTTTACCGAAGGGGCAAATTGTAGATTCAAACTTTAAAATTACAGTTTCACCTGGTGCAACATACAAAGGTGTTGGTGCTTATGAAACTACAATATTTGCACCTGACACAACTGGTCAGATAAATCCAGTCATAGGTGTAACAAACTATGAATATGAATCTAAACTAAATGAAGAAAAAAGACAAATTTATGTATTGAGACAATCTTACTTACAACAATTCTTAAATGATATGAGAGTGATTATGCATTATGATAGAAGTTCTCAATACGTTGATAAGAAACTAATTCGTACTGAGAACACTCGTCTCATCGGACCATAAGAGTTTCAGTTTTTTATCAAACATCATCACATATCGGTGCTTTCGGGAGCGGTCTCTCCATTCTCCCGCAGCACCTTTCATTTTACCTCTTGAATGTTTGGTGCCGTCTGCATAATAGAAATCTTTTTTTGCATCTGTAAGACCACAATACTTAAAGTTACAAGCGCGATAGATTGTGCCAGTATGAAAATCGTTATCAGCGTAAGAGATGATTGCTTTAACTTCAGTATCCTTTCGTAACTGTTTAATCGCTCTTGAAACGAACCAAGAAGTGATATTATACTCTCCCTGTTGGGTGTCAGGATGTATGCAAAGTCTTGAAAGTTCAAAGAGTCCTTCTTGTTCATTTCTTGCTAATCCAAATGCTCCTTGTGCTACTTCTGGAACTGGAAGTCCAGTAAAAATACAAACGCCAACTGGTCCCCCAATATTCAAAGGGGAAAAGTCATTCTTTCGGAACAAACCATAATTATATCCTGATTTGTAACCTTTTGAAAAATCTTTGAGATAGTGATAGGTCAGTAGAAGTTCTTCCGCATCTTTCTTAGTGATCCTATCAATGTAAAAGTCCGACTTCATAAAAAAAGGGGGAGACCCTTGACCTCCCCCACATTATAGCACTTTATCAGTCTTCTGCCAAGCGGGCAAAGTAACTGAGTGCATCGTCGTCCTCATCTTCTTCGACAGTAGCAACGGCACGACGGGTCGGTTGCAGGTTGTTAAGTTCAGAACGAAGATCATCATCCAGTTCCTTCACAGGACCACGAGAATAGGTCTCTTCTTCTTCAACTTCTTCATCAACACGACGAGAACCTTTGGAACCCAACACATATTCAAGACGCTTTTTCAGTTCATCATAAGTCTTGAACTGATCGGCAGCAACGAGTTCGGCAAGAGAATATTGCTTCTTCCAGATCGCTTCCATTGCATCGTCATCGTCCAGCAGAGGAGCAGCAGCGGCAAACTCACTAGAATCATAGTTACGATAACCAGCAACGTTCTTTGCTTTCAGTTTGAAATTGGCACCTTGCCAGAAGTCAAACGGATCAATTGCTTCCTCATCTTCAAACTCAGGTTGCATCGCAGCAGTCAGTTTGTCAAAGATCTTCTTGCCAAACTTATACAGGAAAACTTTGCCTTCGTTAGAGGGATTAGCAGGATCCTTCACCACATAGATGTTGGAAATGTAAGTCAGTTTACGCTTTTGCTTACGTGCCAGTTCCTTACCAGCATCAGTGCCGTTGTTCCACAGTTCGGAGTTCAGTTCCGACACAGGATCCTTCTGACCCAGAGTAGTCAGGGAATTCTCAATATACCAACCACCAGAACCTTGAAATGCGTGACTGTAGAGTTTCACGAACGGAAGGTCCTCACCGTTCGGAGCAGGAAGGAAACGGATCACGGCATAACCATTGCCGCTCTTATCTACATCCAGTTTCCACAGACGGTCATCAGAAGAACCGCTGTTCGTATTCATTTTTTCAACTTCTTTAACCAGTTTGGCAGTAAGATTGCCAAGTTTAGATTGCTTCTTAAGATCTGCAAAGCTCATTTTAGATTCGGGGGATTAATTGGATTTGTCGGATTTGATTTTCGACATCTTTATTATAGAAGACCTATAAAGGGAAGTCAAGCCCTTGTCCATTTTTTATGTTGTGTTCTTCCTTGTTCTTCTTTAAGGACTCTTCTCATAGCTCCTGGATCTAATTTATTAAGAACACAAAATTCTTTAAGATTTTGAGTGACGTGAATGTTTCCAAGAGGATCTTTTAATTTCCAAGTAATTGGATCTTTAATATATTGATTTTTTCTTGATGCTCTATTATGTAAAGAGCATAAAGAAATATTTTCCGATTGAGTTCCCCATTTCAAATTATCAACATTATTATTTTTTGGATTATCATCTAGATGAAGAACATTTGGATAATTATTTGGATTTTCTAAAAAAGATTTTGCTACCAAACGGTGAACATATTCTGAAATCCATTTACCTTCATCATTTTTTATGGATACAAATTTATATCCACAATTATTTTCATAAGAATTTACATAATCTCTTTTGGAAAGAGAAAATACTTTTCCATTATCTTCAATAAGATAATTAGAAAGTCCGTAAAGTTTATTAAACATATTAGTGTCTTTTACTATATTTATTTAGCAAAAGACATAGTATAACAGAGATGCTCTCAACGGTCAACGTATTTCTTGAGAGATTCGATTGTCTTGTCCATACTGCTAAACAAAATACCCATATCAGTCTCTGGTGGGAATCCCATCAGGGCGACTGACTTACGAAGATTCTCTTTCATTTCAACCGCTTCTGGGTCATCTGAAAGAGACAATCGTGTATACATTACACGTTGTTTTTCAAGGAGAACTTGTAGTTTTTCAATGTGTTCCAGTTTGGTTTCACGGTCCATCATACCAAAAGTGAGAATACTTCCGTATATCTCCTCTTGTAACTTATTGATTTCTTTCAGTTCGTCTTGAATAATATCGGAGTCAAAAAAGTTACTCATCTATGATTGTCCTTAAAATCTTCTTGTACTGGAATACATCAATATTTAGAAATGGATTGTACTTTTTGATTTTCAAACTGACGGTTTCCCACACTGGATCAAGAAGTTTCTTATCAAAATCCTTTACGATTGAAAATATTTTGTCGTAGATTACGAATGTTTCTGGTGATAATTTCCCGCTTAGAAATCTTTTGAGAACTATCGGATGACCTTTGGAACAGTTGAACACAGTTTCTAATTCGTTCTCTGAGAACAATTCCGTTGATTGTTCTTTGAACAAGTAAGTCAAACTCTGTTGTCTCCGCATCCAATCTGCGTAAGTTCTTTCTCCAGAATTGATAATTTCTCCAATCCATAAGTTTTGTGGGTTGTCTGTGGATACAAAGTTTGCTAGTAAAAAATCTACTATTTCTTTATCTGAATATTTACGACTAGATTTCTCAAACCAGTATTTGTCCTTGCGTTTATTAAATGAAGTGACCGTTGCTCTGGATTTACCTCCATACTTAAAAAAGTCATATTTACTGTTAGTAAAATGACTTTTCATCGAAAGATAAGTTTGATATGTCTCAAAAGGACTCATAACGGAAGTTTTGCTCTCGAAGTTCGTTTCATAAAGTTAAGACGAGTTGCGTCCCACTTTAATTTTTCCTTTAAAGGTTTTGAAATGAGTTTCGTAACTGATTCTACCTCAAGACAATTGATTTCGCAATAGTGACAAATTGCATCAATATAATTAAAGTTTTCTTCTGCTACGATTTTTTCAATCTCAAGAGCAAACTTGGAAGGCGTTAAAAACTTATTCTCGATGGCTTGTTCTAATTCTTTATTTGGTTCCATAGAGTTCCAGTTTATCTCTAACAAACTTTCTAATGTATTCTGTGAGAAGTTTGATGTATTTTGCTTTGTCTCTTTCTTCATAAACGACGCATTCTCCATTTTCACATGCCATGATGATTACAAGTTTTTTGACTGAAATACCAGTCAGTTCGTATAGCATACAACCATATGCCATACATTGAACAAAATAATGCTCAATCCACTCTCGTGGTTTTGGTTTTTTAGAAGTTTTAAAGTCGATTATCGCTAACTCGCCGTCGTATTCGGCAATACAATCAACTGTCCCAGCAATGCCTAGTTGCTTACTATATAGGGACCCTTCAAGGGCGTAAATATTATTTATACGATTTAAGTCTGATTTTGCAATCTTAAAAAGAAAATCAGAGATTGGTTGTACTTCTGGAAGTTCTTGATTTTTAAGATGATGTTCAGTCAAAGTATGCATATCAGTGCCACGACTTGTTGCCGCTTTTGTGATGCGATCTGCTTCTACATCTCCGACTTTTTTACGCCATTTAACAAAGATTTCTTTATTAAAATGACTGGTCACCGAAGTGATGGAGACCAGTCGGATAAGTTCTTCTTCATCAGGAACTTTATAGTACCTTACACCATCAATGGTTTCACGCTCCAACTGAGGGAGATCAAGATCAATATGATTAAACATTAAAAACCAGCATCCATTTTAGCAATAATGTATTCCTTAACAAGTCCAGAACGAACAATATCTTCTACACCAAACTCAATTATATCAAAAGAATTCATTTTACGCAAGACTGTCATAAAATCTACAATACCATTACGCTCATTTGTTTTCTGCAAGTCTGACTGAGAAGCATCACCACAGAAACAAATTTTGGTATTTTCACCAACACGAGTAATGATTGAATCAAGTTCGTGGAAGTTTAGATTCTGAAACTCGTCTACAATAATGATTGCATTATCAAGAGTAGTTCCACGTAAGAATGAAGTTGACCAGAACTTAATGGTTTCTTGCGACTTTAAGTTGCCATAGAGCATCTCAAACTCAGAATCACTAGGCATCTGGAACATATACTTCACCATATTCTTATAAGGAATCTGGTAAATATCTGCCTTGTCTTCGTGAGATCCAGGAAGGAAACCAATCTCACGAGTTGCTACAAGAGAGCGAACCAAATAGATTCTTTCATAAGGAGATTGTTCATCCAGAACATCTTGAAGAGCATTATAAAGTGTAATGAAAGTCTTACCAGTTCCAGCACAACCATAAGCAACAATATGCTTACCATCGGCATAAGAATCAAAGAGTTTTCTTTGATTATCTGTAAGAGGATCAATGTCAATCAAATATTCAGAACTTAGAGGTTTTCTCCTCTTCATCTGTTTTGCGGTCAAACCAACTCCGATTGGTTGGTCATTGTTGCCTCTTTTTCTTCTTGCCATACTAGATTTTCTTTACACGTGAACCAGGTGCTTTTGATGCTTTATGTAAAATGTCATTCCATCCAGGATTTCTTGCGACAAGTTTATCCTTCCACTCACCCACCTCACCAGGAGAAGGGCAAGTAGATGGATCGGACCAATCACGAATCCATTCAGGATTGTCTTTTTTCCACTGATCCCAGACGTGGACACTCATTTCCACTTGTTTCTGTTCACCAGTTTGTGTATTCACTACGGGGTATGTTGCCATAAGTTATAATTTCAAGATAATTTATTTAGATTGCTTAATCGATTCTAATTGATGGTTGAAGTGCTTGAATCTCTTCACATTTGCAATCACCAGTAGGACATTTCCATTCAAGTGCTTCTGCAACAGTCGGAAATGCACAGATAAAAACTCTCTTACAAGCATTTGCAATGTCCATATGTTCTTTCTGAGTTCCGTTTGCCGAACGGAGATTGATATAATGTATCCATGACCTGCAAGAACCGGTCATATAGATGCGTGTGGGCGTCGCTAAGGGCAATACAAACCTTGCACATTCCTTTGCCACGCCTGCCTCTAACATGCGCTTGTAGAGGTTATTAGAGTGCGCAAATAGATCAGCAATTTCAGATTGAAACTTTAACTTTACATAGTCACCAAGATCATCCGTAGAGTTCTGACGGTTCTTTGTATCTTGCTTACGAAGTTCTGGAATAGGAATATTCTCAGTAATCAGATTTGTATCAGCATAACGTTGTGAAAACTCCTGGAATGTAAAGGACCTATGGCGAAGCACTTGAGCCGCAATACCACGATTGGTCTCAATCTCCAATGTCATAGAAGACTGCTCAAACACAGACCAATGATTATGCTTAATACAATAAGCAAGCAACTTGGCATAGTTTTCGTTGTCCTGATTCGCAGGATTAGAAACTCGCGCAATATACGCCATTGTTTTTTCTGCATCGGGAGTTACCGAAATAAGTTTAACTGTCATTTCTTTCCAAATCCTTTTGAGGTTTTTGCTTCAAGGTCTGCGATTTCTTGTTTAACAACTCGCAGTTGTGCTTTCATTTCAATAATTTTTTCTGCTGTATAGAGATGCTCTTGTTTTGTAAGTCTTTCAAGTAACTTAACAAGTTGTTTTGCTCTACTAATCCGCGTATCCATCATCATCTTCAAAGATTTCGTCATAGTCGTGGTGTAATCCTTTCTTTATTTCATCATAGTTAAGATAACTCTGTGTATCAGAATACACTTCTGCTTTCAGAGAATCGACCAAGAGTTCAAGATTACGGACAATGAGTTTTAGTTTGTCTTTATCCATAGGGCATTATTCTCTCTGAGCATTTTAGCATAAAAAAAGGAGGGGATCAACCCTCCTTTACTTCAAGCAACTTGTGGTTGCTTCGCCATATTCAGTTGTGCGGCTTTAAGAAGTTGTTCTCTCTTTGCCTTCTTTTTGAGATATCGAACGAAGTAAATATTCATTTCTGCCCTCTGGTTCTTTCCATAGAGAGCTTGTTTCCTCTTTCATCAACGTAAAACATAGTTCCACGATAGATTTCTACGTGGGGTTCAATCTTAAAAGTTTGATTTGGACGTTCTGCGGTGTCGTATTCAACACCACGATACACGACTTTTGACATTAGGTTTCTCCTTAATGGTTTAGGTTAAAGAGCGTTCCTTCAGTCGGCTTTTGCGTCTATTTTACACTCCTTTGGAGAGATCTGTTTGATCTCCCAAATTAAATCATTCTTTGCCTGTTTGGGAATGTTCTGTTGATGAACTCTCCCAGCAATCAGTTGTGCTTGTAAGCAAGTTAGAATGAGTGCTTCCATAGATGAACGAAATCCGTTCCGAGTCGGCTTACTTCCGTCTGTTTCCAGATGAACGATAGGAGTATTATACTCCCTTTCGCGGATATTTATCAATTATTATTTGTATAATGTGATACAGTCTTATGAAATCTTAATAGGTAAAAAAATTGCCGGGATTTTTTCTCAGCATTTTTGAAATCACTTCCGCTTTTTGGTTTTGGGTGCTTGATAACCCCAAGTCTTTGGACTGATTGTACCAAATCCAAACTCAATACTCTTTAAATTTCCACGAAACTTATCCCAGTACATATCAAACAATTTGATTTTACTTCCTTTTGTAAGATCAAAACAAATCTTATCATCTACAAGATACTTAATGATGTAAGCATCTCTGGGTGCTTCTTTAGTGCAAACTTCTGCATAAGAACCATTTTCAACTATAATGTCACAACCGTAACGTGATTTGCAGGTTTCTTTTTCTGCTGTTGTCCAATGATCCATATGCTTTTCTGTATCTTGTGTCTTTTCAACAACTCGACTCACGAACGTCCTCCCCAAATAATATCTGGGTATGCTTGTGAAACAATATCTTTTGTAATTTTATATTTTGTTTCAAGTTTTTTATCCTTTACAAGACAAACAATCTCTGCTTCCAGTGGATGAAGTCCTTGAAGAGTATTGATAAACATTGTTTCTCTACGAAGAGAACTCAGTCCATCATTACCACCTTTTACAAAGTTATAAAACTTTTGATATTCTTTACGAATCGAAGAACGTCCTTGATCCTGAGAACCAAGAGAATTAGTTCCAAGTTCTTCCATTTTTTCTACTGCATCAGCAATCTTTTCACTCAAAGTTCCTTTGAATGAGTCCATCTCATTTACAGCAGAGTATGGAACATCCCCAGGAGGAAGTGCTGATTGAATTGTTTCGTCAAAGTTCCAAATGAACAGTGTTTTAAGTGAAGGATGAGAATACTTTTGAAGCACCTCTACCTTTTTTGCACTAGATCTTTGTTTTGAAGCAGCATTCAGGATTTCAAAAACAAAAGGATTTGCAGGAAGTTCAGGAATTGCTTCTGCGATTACTGTTGCTTTTGGTGCTGCTGGTTTTTTTGTTGCAGTAGTTTTTGCTCTACTCGTTGTCGCTGTCGTCTTCTTCGTCGTAGTCATGATAGTTTTCAAAGTTAAATGCGATTACTTCGTCAGGTATCAGGTTTCCCTGATGGTCAAACATTTCAGGATGTGGTCTTGGAATCTCCCGATAGTTCATCATGTATTCTCTTGCCACCCAACCTGTTACAAGTCCCACTATAAGAAACAATACGGTTAGAAAGGAACCGAATACTAGACTAACTGCTAACATCTCTTTTTCTCCGGGAAACTACTTTTTTCTTCCTTGATTTAAAGGAAAATTCAAAATAGATAGTGACTTCCCGATTTAGAAAGCAAACTATCTTCTCAAAGATAATGTGGAATGGTTGAGTCTGCTTTCTTTTCCCTCCATTAAGTATGAGTTCAATACCACGATTGAAGTGGTCTTCCTTTTTATTTATGTTCGTGTCAGACGATTTGATTTTCTTTGAGGAATTTGATTGTGTCAACGGATCCTCCGATCTTTTGTTCATTACAAATTACCTGAGGAAAAGTGGAACCTTCTCCAAACTCAGAGTAAAATTGTTGGCGTGTAAAATCTTCATCCAAAGTATACACGACAAAGGGTTGTTTTGTCAACTCTAATACTTGTTTAACCTTATCGCAATATGGGCAACCGATCTTTGAATAAACTGTGAAATTCATATAATAAGTTTAAAATATTATATATTCTACCACAGTTAAAAGTATTGACAAGACCCTGAATTTTAATTAGAATAGGTTTGTTCCCGTTGAAGATGAGAATCTATAATACTTTAAGACTTTAAAATTATCTTGCGTTTGCTTCTACTAGGAATAATACGACCACTCAATAGTTATTTTACCAGGTGTAGTGACTTTTCCATAACTTTCATCATATTTTGGATGAAATGTATCTACACCCTGACTCCAACTATTTAAAGTTCCTTCTGAAGATTTATAATAACTAGATCCACCTCCACCAGATCCAGCTTCTGGTCCGGGACAAACACTAACACATGATCCTCCTGCACCGCCACCATAATATCCACCTCCACCAGCACCACCACCATATTCATAACCAGATTGATTACAAGAACCTCCTTGATGATTAGTTCCAGGAGATGCTTGCGGAGCACTATAATTTAATCCACCAGCACCGGCAGCACTCTGAGTACCTCCTTTACCATCATAACTTGGGTTTGTTCCTCTTTGACCATCTTGTCCTATTGATGTTCCACCCTTTCCTCCAGTGTGAGAACTTGAAAAAAATGTTCCCCCTCCACCACCAGCACAAGCAATAATAGAAGAATGATTTGAAGATGTTGAAGTAAATGAAGTTACTGGTTCATAAAATACGAACGTTCCTCCTCCTCCACCACCACCAAGTTGACCCCTATCAGTCATATTTCCACCATCACCACCTCCACCCCAAGAAGTTCCACCACTGTTAGGTTGCCCAGCCTGACCAATAACTAGTTTATATGTAGTTTGGAGATTTGAGGTATGTGTATAATCAACAAAACCTCCAGTTCCTCCCTGAGATGCTGGAACTGGTGTTGGTGTACTATTTCCAGTTCCTCCACCAGCACCCTGTAAATAAAATCTAGCTGAAACTTTTTGACTTGAAGAAGCCCAACCTGGAGGTGATGCAGAAATAACTGATGATGATGTATATGTATAAGTTGTAGTTTCTGTTATTAATGGACCTCTAACTACTGCCTGAGATCCAGAAATTGAAAATCCAAATTTATTTCCAGTAAAAATTGGAGTCATATTTTAATTAAATCCTGACGGTCTTTTAGAAATACTGAACTTAGAAATAGAAGAACTAGACATCACTTTGTTCTTATATTGGGGTCTAACAAAAAATGTAGTATTAATATCACTAGAAGTTGTATTATTTAGAGAATACTGACAATCAGAATCACGAGTAAACATCAAATCGGAAATATTCACATCCCAATAATGTGGACTATCATTTCTATAAAATGTACCAAATGTCCATCCACCACCATTATTAATGGTATCGCTAGTATCAGATGTATTAACTATTTTTAAAACTCCATCTAAAAATATATAAAAAACTCCACTTTGACGAATTATCATATAATGATACCATTGGTTTAAATTTGAAACTGTTAGATTTGCAGTCCCATTAACATTCCCCCAAGAATATTGTACATTTGCATCTCCTGCTGCACCAACATAGAAATATTGACCAGCCGTTCCACCGTTTGTTCCATTCCTAGATCCACAACTACCATAGTTATAGTCACCTATTGCCCCATAAGATCCCCCACCATTTCCATATCCTCTCCAATTAAACCAAAAATCTAAACAAAAATTAGATGTTCCCAAACTTCCTAAAATAGAATTAGCATTACTTATGTAAAAAACATCGCACGCTGCTTGACATCTATATGATGTATTGTTTCCGGAATTATAAGTACTATCAGTTATAGAATATGGATGTGTAGATCCGTTATATGTGCCGCCACTAGTGGTGGTTAAAGAAGATGCATACCCACCAAAAAGAGTATGTGATGTTGAATTTTCATTAAACGGAACAAATAGATAAGAACTGCTTGTTTGTGAAGAAGTAGTAGTTGTAGGTGCAGTATCAACTCTACCAAAACCCATTCTAGAACCAGTAAAAACCGGTGTCATAATATTAAACTCCTACGTTACCTTGTCTAAATCCTCCATTCTTGGTAGCATAAACCTGGTAACTTGTTGTAGTGGTATTTGTTCCACCAGTATAATGCACAAAAAATGAAACAAAATCTCTATCACTTGCAGTTGAAGATAGAGTGATAGTTGTGCCAGAACCAACTAATGCTCTGGTTGAAATGCCTGTGACTGCTGATCCGTTTTCATATCCAATAATAGTGCAGTTGGTTCCAATACCAGTTGTTCCAGTTGTGTTTCCTGTTCCTGCTGCGTTCTGTGTAAAGATACAAGTAATCGTTGTGCCGTTTGCATTACCTGTAAAGGCAGGCATATTCTTAAACGATACAATACCAATGTTTGCACCAGTTGGAATCGTGTAAGTATAAGTCGTTGCGTTTCTTACATCTAGTTCAAGAACTAGATTGTTTCCACTGTTATAAGTCGTTGCGGCAGAAACAGTTTCAAGAACTCCCTTGAATTTATTTGGGTCAGAATAAACAAAAGAACTACTTCCTCTTTCCCAAGTTAAGGTCTTATCTCCTCCTGCACCACCAAAGATTGTAAATCCAGCACCGTCAGCAGTTGTGTTTGATGCTGAGGATGTGGTTCCAATACCAATATTCTTATCTTCGATTACAAGATTTACGGTATCAATGGTTGTTGTGGTCCCATCTATGGTCAGATTACCGTTGATTGTTAGATTTCCAAATGTTGAAGATCCAGTAACATTAATTGCACCAGCACCTGTAATCGCATATCCAACAGGGACCGATGCACCATAAGTTAACTCGGGTGCCGCTGTTCCTGCCCTGTTGACTAACTTATCTGATCTAAGTCTAGACATTAACTTATCCGATTACCAATATTATCTGTATTTATATTATGAAAGTTGGTATACATCAAGTATAAAATCTGCCCCATTTGAAATAACTAAATCAACACTATCAGAAATCACAACATCCTGATACTTAGTGTACATTAACGTATCAGAACCCACAGGAGTTAAAGTTGTAGTCTCACTTACAGTTCCAACATTTGAAATGGACATTACCTGTGCGGCAAATCCAGAAGTTCCAACAGGAGTTTCTCCATTAACATTTGTAAGACCAGAACCGTCACCATAATACTTTGTGGCACTGATAATACCTGTTGAGGCAGTCATTGTGATGCCAGTGCCAACAGAAGAAACACCAGTGACACGGAGATTTGTGACTGATGATTCTAGAACAGTGTTCTGAACTCTTTGACTATAAGAAATAAACTCAACAATATCTCCTGCTTCTGCTGCTGTTGTGAGTGTAACAACATTTGATGAGGTTTCTGTGAAGTCGCCAGAAGGAAGACGAATACCATTTACATAAACATCAATCATTCCAGGATCATAGTTTTCGGTTAAGGTGAAAACTGATTGTGTGGATGTGATTGTAAAAGATTGCTTGGCGACGATTGCACCACCACCAGCGATACTGATATTAACTGTGTTAGTTGTGGGATTGTAATAGAATGTATTTCCAGCATCAATAAAGTTGAGAATCGTAACACCAGTTCCGATAACGGTTCCAAGTGAATTGATTCCAACACCAGAAATTACATTCGTAAGAGAAGACCCATCACCATAAAACTTTGTAGCAGTTAAGATACCTACCTGTACATTGGTGTCAGTTGCAATACCAGGTCCAAGTATCTTTGTGAATGCCATTTTAGGTTTTTAGATATTTATGTTGGGTAGGCGATGAGGACGATACCGGAACCACCAGAACCACCATTATCAGTAGGACCTACATTCTGTCCACCCCCACCGCCGCCACCGCCGCCGGTGTTTTGTAATGCATTTTGATCTGGACTAAAAGTAGTTGGAGATGGATTTGAACCTCTTCCTCCGCCGCCGGCACCTCCTGCACCACCAGGAGTTCCAAAGTTTCCTCCTCCACCTCCTCCTGCGAAGTAATATGCACCACCAGGTCCAGGAGTTCCATATGACGCTATTGGATTTCTAAATGATAATGGTGCTTGAAGACCATCTCCACCATTTCCACTATTAGTGCTTCTTGGACTTCCGGCAGAACCAGCACCACCACCTCCACCACCACCTTGACTTGGTGAACATGTTCCATTTCCACCAGCATTACCAACATTAATAGATGCACCAGGATTTGGTTGAGATGGTTGCGCTGCCGACCCACCAGTTAATGGTGTTCCACTACATGTACCACCGTTACCATTTCCGCCACCTCCGGAAGCATAAGATCCAGGTGAAGGAGATCCATTATCACCAGCACCACCGCCACCAAGTGCAGTACCACCATTGAAAGTTGTTGAAGAACCAGGAGTTGTAACATATTGCGCTTTAAATGATTTTGAACCACCGGATCCAACTGTCACTGCTAATGGTCCAGAAGATATTGACATTGCTGGATAATAAACAAAACCACCAGCACCACCACCACCAGATGCATCATTACCGCCAGAACCTCCTCCACCAACAAGGAGAACTTCGGCAGTTAATGGTGATGTTGCATTGAATGTTCCAGAATTTGTGAAAGTATGGATTGTCTTACCACCATAAAAACTTATAGAACCACCAGTAGCTCTCGCAGTTCCAGATGATGCAGGAAGCACATAACGAACAACTACGATTCCAGAACCTCCGGCAGATCCACCATCTGTGTTTCTTGCATCAGATTCCCAACATCCACCACCACCGCCACCACCAGTTGACTGAGTTCCTGCAACTGCTAGTCCTTGTTTACCTCCGGATCCGCCACCACCAACACCACCAGAACCAACAACTGCACTATTTCCAGCACCTCCTCCACCACCACCAGCAAACCATTGATATTGTCCTGGTCCAGGATTTAATGCACCAATAGTAGTTGTTGCTGGTGCTGGTCCGGCAATGACAACTTGAACACCTGCACCACCGGGACCAGCAACATTACCCGACGCATTAGTCCCCGAAGATCCAGCACCACCACCACCACCTCCGCAAGTTGTAGGTCCGGCTCCTGGTTCAGCACCTGCTCCACCATTATTTCCTTGTGGTGGTGAATATGGTGGTGAGTTTCCTGTTCCACCTGCTCTGGCACCTGAGTGATTTCCTCCACCACCAGATCCTCCGGATCTTCCAACCTGAGCTTGTCCTCCACCGCCGCCACCACCATCGGCACGAATATATGTTGGTGAGGGAAAACTTACAGGAGTTGGATAAAAGTTTGATGCTCCACCTTCACCACCTGGATATGCACTATTACTAATATTATATGGAGAAGATCCAGATCCAGCACCACCAACAGTTACAGTATATGATCCTGGTGAAATAGAATATGAGGAACCTGCTAATGGATGACCAGGAAGATTTGTTCTCAATCCACCTGCACCACCACCGCCTGCCATATTATTTCCACCACCGCCACCGCCACCAACTACAAGATACTGAACAGAAGTAATAGTAGGATCAGTAACAGTGAAGGTTCCCGATGAGGTGAATATGTGAGCCCTGTATCTTGTTCCTGGTCCTGGATCTAGATAATCGCTAATGACACCTCCACTTGCACCAGCATAACCGCCTCCACCACCACTAGGAGCAGCAAGAACAGCGCCAATACCAAACTGTTTTACAATCGATGCCAGAGAAGTAACAATAGGAGCCATAAATCAGTACCTTCTATATCCGCCGCTTACGTTTGAGAGTAGTTTGTAGTTAAGTGTTGATGCCGCAGAACCAACAGTATTAATGCCAGTAAAGTTAAAGACATCATAACCAGTGGTGCTTGCAGTTGCGACTGTTCCAGACACATAAGCAATGTGAGTCTGTAATCCAGCAACAGCATTTGCACCAAACGCAACACCATTTAAGGAAACGTTCGTGCAACCATAAGCAGTTGCACCTTGCTGAACGATTACCGCAAATGAGATCGCACGATTATCAAAAGAACTATCGGTAGGAATACCAGTTACATTCAGTGTGATGGGTCCTGTTGGGTTTGTACAGATTGCAACGTTACCACCACCAGTATTATAAACAAGACTTACGGAGTTTCCAGATACAAGAGTTGTTTTATCTGCAATGGATGCAACTCTTAAATCCGTTAGAGTTGAAATGCCAGTATTATTAACACCAGAAACTGAAATGCTTGGAGTTCCAGTGAGTCCTTGTGCATTGGTTGCAGTTCCTGTAAGATTTCCAGTTACATTACCACTAAAAGTCGTCGCAGTCGCAACACCAGTTACGGTTAAACCATTAGGAAAACTGGGTGCTCCTGCCCCAGATCTATTCTTAATAGTATCAACATTTATGTTGGACATTGCACTTTATCTTTTTAGGTATTTATAGAGTTAAGGCAGTAACAGAGAGTCGATAACTAATGTTTTACCATCTCCAACAGTGAGATCTATACCAGTCTCAACGTGAAGATCTTTTTCTTGTGCAACAATATAAGGACCACCAGAAGATAGATTAGTATTTGAAGTGACTGTTGCAGCAGTGCTGACTGATGTAAAGATTGCTCCTGGATCTCCTGATTGTAAAGGAGATCCAACTCCGCGCTCATCACCAAATCTTGATATATCTCTTGCCTTTGTCATTGGAGGTTTTTTGAGTATTTATGTTGGGTAGGCGATGATGACGATACCGGAACCACCTGTTCCTGGTACTGTTGGATCATAAGTAGATCCTCCACCTCCACCACTATTCTGTCTTCCATTTTTGTTGACACCAGTAATAAGTCCAGAATCACCACCACCAGCATATGGACCGCCAGGCCCTCCGCCGCCAGATATAGTGGTTTGACCTGGGTTGTAAATACCAGTACCACCACCAGCAAACCATCCTCCTCCACCACCTGGTCCAGGAAAACCAGCGCCAGTTGCAGTTCCAATAGTGGAAAACTGTAATCCTATTCCTCCAAAAGAACCAGATGGACCGGGAGATCCAGCACCGCCGGCACCACCACCTCCTCCGCCGACATTGGTATTGGTAGATCCACCAGCAGCGCCACCAGCATTTCCTTGACCAGGGACACCCGGACCGGGAGAACCTGATGAATTTTGATTGGATGCACCACCACCCGAACCACCAGGTCTTCCAGAATGATCTGTACTATTTGCGCCATCATTTCCACCACCACCACCACCTTCGGTTGCGCTGTAAGGACCAGATGGGTGAGTTATAACTGTGGCAGTTCCACTATTACCTCTTTTTGGATTTATTGAATATGGACCAACAGAAGCACCACCAGCGCCAATAGATATTGGATATGTTGTGCTGTTATTATATGTAATGGCAGCACCATTTGCTGTTTTTGTTGGAGTTGGTGATCCATACCAAAGAAGTCCTCCGGCACCTCCTCCGCCACCATAATATCCTGCTCCACCACCACCAGCAATAATTAATGTTTCGCCAGATATTGGTCCATTTGTGACTTGGAAAGTGCCAGAACCCATAAATGTATGGTATGTCTTACCATCATAAAAACTTATAGAACCACCAGTTGCTTTTGCAGTTCCAGTAGATGCAGGAAGTGTATAACGGACGACTACAATGCCGGAACCACCTGAACCAGAATATGTTCCAGAAGTGCTATTATTATGGCTTGTTCCACCTCCTCCACCACCAGTACTAGCACCACCATTACCACCAGGAGATCCATTTATATTTGGAGAAGATCCAGGATTTCCTGAGTTTAATGAACTGCCGCCACCAGATCCTGTTGTTCCAGTATTAGCAGTTCCTCCCCCACCACCACCAATACCACCATTACCTGCTCTTGGTGCTGGATTATATGAACCACCACCACCGCCGCCAGCCCAATGATATCCATTACCAGAGTTAATAGATGGTGGTGAAGGTATGATATTTACTTGCGATCCTGCTCCACCATCGCCACCACCACTATAAGGAGCTCCGGGATTTCCAGATGCGGCGGATCCACCGCCACCACCACCGCCATAATATGAACCTCCACCAGCGCCAGAAGATCCAGGATTTCCTTGTGGTGGTGATGTTGGTGGACTATTGCCAACTCCTGCTGCACCTGGTTGAGTATTCGTATATCCACTACCTCCACCACCAGATCCACCAGGTTGGCCAATATTTGAGGGGTTAGAATCTCCTGCTCCTCCTCCGCCTCCACCAGTTGAAGTTATTGGACCGAAAGATGATGGAGTTCCACCATTTCCTATTGCACCATTTTGAGAAGCTTCAACTCGTGCTCCACCAGCACCTACCGTTATTGAATAAGGTCCGGGTGATATTGGAAATGGAGATCCCGCTAATGGATGTCCAGAAAGATTAGTTCTCAGTCCACCAGCACCACCTCCACCAGCAAGGTTTCCACCACCAGCACCACCACCAGCAACTACAAGATACTCAACAGAAGTCAGAGCAGGATCAGTGACCGTAAAAGTTCCTGTTGAAGTAAAAATATGAGCCCGATAGTTAGTTCCACTTACATTGTAATCACTAATCACACCTCCACTTGCACCAGTATAAGTAATACCACCTCCACCACCACGAGCATAACGCCCTCGCCCTACACTTTGTTGCGAAATCTCTTGAAGGATCGCTTTAATCGCCCCAGTCGTTAATGGTGCCATAACTTATACCAATCAAACAATAGCGTTTCTAAAATCAGTTGCAGCGAATCCTACAACTCTAAATGCACTGTTAGAAGGTGCGGTTCCGTCATACGAAACAATGAAGGTCAGAAGATCCAGAGCACCAGCAGTGCCTGTCAGAATGATTGAAGATCCAGCACCAACCTTAATATGAGTGGTGTAACCCACATTACCTGGATGTATTCTAACCGTTGCAAGTTGAGTTCCAATACCAGTTGCCGCTGTCGTATTGGTTGGAGATGCACCTTGTGTTACGAGAACTGAGAATGTCTGAGTTCCTGCCGTATCTGTTCGAATACCAGTAAAGGAAACGATACCAATCTGTGCAGTCGTCGTATGAGTAAATACGGTTCCGTTTGCAGCATCAAGATTCAGAATGTTTGATGTCGTTGTTGCAGAAGTCTGAGATTCTACAAATCCTTTTGTCTTAAATGTCGTTCCAGCACTGACAAGACCTGTTGTTCCGTTGAGTGTTGTGAGCGTCGCAACTCCAACCGTAAGACCACCAGCAGAAAGACTGTTTGTGCTTCCAGTAATATCAAACTCAACAGCAGTTGATAATCCAGTATTATTAACACCCGAAACTGTAATACTAGGAGAACCAGAAAGACCCGTTGCGTTTCCAGTTACATTACCAGTGATATTACCAGTGATATTACCAGTTACATTACCCGTTACTGGTCCAACAAAACTCGAAGCAGTTACAACACCAGTAACTGTCGCATCAGTTGTGACTGTGAGTGCTTGTAAAGTGGGACCACCCGTTCCCGCTTTATTTTTTATGACATCAACATTTAACTGCGACATTTTTATACTTCTTTTTAGTTATTTATTCAAGATACATTATAAACATCAGGGATTAAAGTCTTACCCTGATCAATCGTTAACAACACTCCTGTGTCAACAACAAGAATCGATTCTTCCACAATCACATTCGAATCAATCGGATCCGCATTGGTTGTATTTAATGTCATTGTTTCAGTCACGTGAGCAACCGAAACGGAATAAGGAGTGCTTGTGATCCTATCCATTATTCAAACACATTATAGAGATCAGGAACAACAGTATTGTTATCACCAATCGTGACTCCAATACCAGTATCAATGACAAGAATCGATTCACCAATCACAATGTTCGCAGGTATGGTTTCACCTGTTGTTGAAGAATCAAGTGTGATTGATTGAGTGACGTGTGCAAGTGAGAGAATGAATGGTGATTGTCCACCACCAGGATAGTTGATTCTTGTGCCAGCAGAAGATCCACCACCACCAGAAATGCTGACATCAACACGATCACCAACAACGGCAAAAGTATTTCCAACACCAATAAAGTTGATCTGAGTGACACCAGTACCAATCGTAACTCCACCAGACTGAATACCGACACCAACTAATGGATCACCAGGTCTCAGTCCAACATTACCAGTTCTTCCATTGAATCCAGTGACTGCACTTGTGACTGCACCAGCAAAACCAATGTGTCTTGCCTGAATGACCGCACCATTCGCAGGAGCCTCTGAGAATGTCAGAACACTATCATAGATTGTATATGCTCTTGTGATTGTATTATCACTTGGATATTGGGTGACACCATCAATCGTGACTAACAGACTCTCATTGTTTGGAACTGTTCGGGACAGTGTGAACTCTGTCTGAGATCCATTTCCAGTAAAGTTGTCAACCTTATTATCAGTGATATCATAAGTTGGGAAGTTATTGGCAATGATGTTTCCCCAGAAAACATCATCACTTCCAGGAGCAACTGAGAAAACAATAACACCAGGATGTTCTAGACCATAACCATCAGTAGGTGTTGCAGTTTCAAATGGTTGTTGTAGAACACCATTGATCGAAATGGTCAGTTGAGAAGCATTTGTGATTCTTGCTCCTGTTCCATTATTATAAGTCGCTCTGAATCTTGTGTTAATCCCATCAAAAGCAAGATTCAGTGTATGAGAACTACCAGATCCAACAGAAGTCAGATTGATTGTATTGCTTAATAAAGCATCTGCATATGTTGCAGCAAGTTTGATTGTGTCTGCACCATTGTTAACAATATAATAAGCACTTCCAGAAGTCAGACCACCGATTGCACTTCCACCGCCGTGCGTATAGGTGACTCTCTGTCCTGTAACGAACCTATGCTCAATCTCAGTGATTGTGTCGTTTGTGAGAGATACTTTAACTGATGGATCAAACGTCAGAGTGTATGACGAAAGATTATCAAGTTTCTTAAAGTTTCCTGTCGTATCTCCTACGACATAAGGATTGCCGATAAGGGGCATTGATTTATAGACGATCTGCGTTGCTATTATTTAGTATAAAAAAGAGGGGTGGTGTTCCCCTCTGAGTATCATTCGGCAGGTGTTTCTTCTGCTGGTGGTTCGGGAGTAAATAGTTCCCAAGCACCTGCTTCTTCGTCCCAACGATAGAATGAACGTGCTTCAATCTCTGCTTCGGTCAGTGCAGGAGCAGGACCGACTGGTGATTCCCAGTCGGCAGTTTCTGTGTTGAGAACCCAAGACTCAAAGGGCTTTGGTGCAATGAAAGCATCAAGTTCTTCATTAAAACTGTAACCAATCCCTGCGTAGCGTACTCGGAAGTTATTGTTGTATGAGGTCTGCTTCCAGTTGGTATCAGCACCCAGAAGTTTCTTGCAGAATGCTACACCGATTTCTTCTACTTCGTTTCCATTTACGTCCGAAGTATCTTCGTTAGCGACTACAATAACTTGAGTCACTACTTTGTTATCATCTAATTGTGCAAAATGAGCCATTGTTGTTATTAATAGTACTAATTGTTTTGATTATTTATTACGATGAAGAATCAGATTCAAATAATTTCCATTCTTTAGTTTCCTCATTCCAACGATAATTCATTTTTTTTAGTTTTTCTTCTTCTGTTAGTTCTGGTTCTGGAATTGGAGGATCCCATTTTTTAGATTCTCTATTTAAAGACCATGATGGAAATGGTTGAGGTAAAACAAATATTCCCAACTGTTCATCATAGATGCTACCAACTCCACCTATATCAGTGGTTCTGGGATTGTGATATATTCTTTTCCATTTTGAAATAGAATTGAAATGTTTTTTACAATACCCAATACCAATATCCTCATCTTCTTTTCCAAATATATCTTTAAGATGTTTATCTTCAATAATGATTATTCTAGTAATAACATTATTTGAATCTAATTCTGCAAAGTATGCCATTTAATTTTACCACACTTAAATTGGGTATGCAATAAAGACGATGCCAGAACCACCAGCACCACTGGTTACGGAATTAGTGTCTCCTGCCGAAGATCCACCACCTCCACCACCAGTATTTGTTGTTCCCGATGTTGTTGGATTTCTTGGATAAGGTCCACCAGCACCACCTCCACCAGCACCACCAGATCCAGCAGTCTGAGATTCAAAAGTTCCACCAGCACCGCCGCCACCAGCAAAGTAGAAACCACCAGGATTAGGTCCAGGAGTTCCATATGGATTTGATGGATCAATAAATGTTGCTGGTGCTTGTTTTCCTATACCACCAGGTGCAGATGGAGGATTTCCCGGACCTCTTGCATTTGTGCCCGCACCACCGGCACCACCACCGCCGCCAGCATTGTTATTTGGTGATGAGTTTGCATCTCCTCCTGGATATCCTTGCTGCAATAGTCCTGGATAGTTTGTTGCAGATCCACCACCACCATTAGATCCAGTAGGAGCGCCACCACCACCAGAACCACCAGGATTTCCGGGAGCAGTTGAAGGATTTTCAGCAGAACCACCAGCACCACCACCAGTTACACTGATAGGTGATGTAAAGTTAACACTTGATAAACTTCCATTATTACCTCTCGCACCACCTGTTTGAGCAGCACCTCCACCACCAACCGTAACTGTGTATGATCCTGGTACAATTTCCAGAGAACTACTAAACCATCCACCAGCACCACCACCAGCAGTTTGTCCGGTGGTATTGTTTTGTCCAGCACCACCAGAACCTCCGCCAGCAACTATAAGGTATTCAAGTGTTCCGTTACCAGAAGTGATAGAGAAAGGACCAGTTGAAGTAAAGACATGTATTTTTTTATTATTGTAAATATATGTTGTACCTCCTGTGGCAGAAATTGGTGTTGGTGTAGCAATGTAGCGAACAATTACTACTCCATCGCCACCTTTTCCAGAATTTCCTCCTGAGTTTTTTCCTCCTCCTCCACCACCACCAGTATTATCCACACCTGCAGTTCCATTTATACTGGATGGGCTAGCTCCTGCGCCCCCACCACCAGGTCCACCAGATGGAGTTGGGGTACTGTCATAATCACTTCCTCCTCCACCACCAAAAAGTCCTGTTGGTCCAACTGCGGATACCCAAGGAGCAGGCATTATCGGATTAAAAACAGGTCCAGGAAATACTGGGAATGGTTGTCCAGATCCACCAGGTCCAGTACTTCCTTGTCCACCAGCCCCTCCACCACCACCGCCAGAAGTGGTATTATTTCCACTACCACCACGATTTCCATATCCAGTATATGTTCCTGATGGGCTTTGTGTTGAATTTCCATATCCCGATGTAGGAGCTGCTGTTGCTCCCCCACCAGACCCTCCAGGAGAAGCAGTGCCACACGGATTATGTCCGGCACCGCCACCACCACCATTGGCAATTGCAGGTCCAAAAGAAGATGGACTGCCAGGATTACCACCAGGAGATTGTGGTGCATTTAATGTATATGGAACTGCTGCACCACCAGAACCAACAGACACTGGATATGTTCCAGGTGTTAAAGGTATACTAGAGGAATAAAGAACACCGCCAGCACCACCTCCACCATTAGCGCCAGCACCACATCCAGTTCCAGTGCCACCAGAAGCACCACCACCAACAATTAAAACATTTGCCGAAGATACAGATCCAGATTCAACAACAAGACTTCCAGATGCTGTAAAGAGATGATAAGTATAATCACCAGAAACTACTTTTGATCCACCAGTAGCACTAAACGATGGTGAACTTTGTGAAGAAGCATCTGTTCCACTTGCTGAAAATAAATCAGAATAGTCTGATATTTTATTATTGCTTCGGATTCCCATTGTATATTGTTTTTTGAGTATTTATCCTACTCGATACCTAATAATCACTATTCCAGATCCACCTTGTCCGGAACTATTTGGATTGCCATCATTTGCACCAGAACCGCCACCACCGCTACCAGTATTTGTAGATCCCGATGTTCCATTAGAAAGTGGATTACCAACATTACGATTTCCACCCTTACCTCCACCGCCAGGTCCACCAGGAGCGCCAGTTGGTTGTTGATCATTTCCACCAGCACCACCACCACCTGCAAGTGTTAATGGAGATGAAGTAATAGAAATAGAAATTCCAGATCCACCAGATGCATGAGCAGGAGCGGCACTGGCGCCAGATTGTCCCGCGCCCCCTGCGCCACCTCCCCCACCACCTCTATAAGTACTTGAACCACCGTAGTGAGCTCCACCAGCGTTTCCTTGTGTTGGATCTGATGGGGAAACTGGTCCAAGAGATGATCCAGTTTGCTGACCTCTTCCACCAGAAGATCCTCCTTGTCCAGCATCATCAAAATTTCCACCACCACCATATCCGCCACCAAGTGATGTTATTGCAGAAACTCCATTACCTCCACCAGGATTAAAAACACTAGATGATCCATTACTACCTGGACTAGATGACGTTGAAGATGCTCCCCCACCACCAACTTCAACAGTATAAGTATATGGATTAGAAGGAATAGTTACTGTGGTTCCATATGGTGCATATGGGTGTCCAGAGATATTAGTTTTAAATCCACCTGCTCCCCCTCCACCAGAACAACCTGTTGTATTGTCTTTTGCACCACCACCAGATCCACCCCCACCAATGACCAAATACTCTACAGTATTGGGAGAACCAACAGATGTAACCTCAAAAGATCCAAGTGAAGTGAAGGTATGGGTTTTATAAGTTATTCCTCCCGATGAAAATGTATCAATTGTTCCGCCCGTGGCAATCCACGGGCGAGGAGCAGCAGCAGAAGCATCAGTTCCAGTTTTAGAAAAATTATCTTTAAATCTTGCTTGTGGATTATTAACAGATCTTAATCCCATTATGCATATTAACTAATTATTGATATTTATTCCGTTATTATAAAACTTCAATGGTCACTGATCCATTAGCATTATTAGTTGAGTTAGTATATGAAAAACTACTAATCCTGGCAGAATCATAGTAAGAAGATCCGCCACCGCCAGATGAACCACCTTGCCCACAATGTGCGTTACCACCGCCGCCTCCATAATAACCACCTCCACCAGATCCTCCAGATCCACTGCCATCTGGACAAGTTCCAGATCTACCACCTGTATACCCAGATCCACTTTCGGCACCTTGTGCAGATCCAACATTATTTAATCCACCAGTACCGGCAGCGGATTGAGTTCCTCCTGTTGGTCTTACCATTGGGGTATCATTTCTTTCCCCATCAGATCCTGTTGGATATCCACCACCACTATTATAACTAGAAGTTTTTGTAACTGTATCATTACTTCTTCCACCACCACCAGCACCAATCAAAAGATAGTTGGAACGATTTGCAGCATCTAATGGATTATTATTTGTTCCTCTCCACCATCCACTAAATCCACCACCAGGAGCTCCATTTTGCTGAGAATCTCCACCACCTGGATATCCACCAGTAGTTCCACTATTTGGACCTGCTTGTCCAACAACAAAATAATATGTACCAGCTGGCGTAGATGTATAAGTACCAGTTACTGATCCACCAAAACCTGCTTCATAATATCTGTTTGAACCTCTTGCACCAACGCAAGTAACTCTAAGTGTAGGAGATCCTAAAACAGTAGTTTCAAAAACTGCACCTGCTGTGGAAAATGATAAAGTTTGTCCACTAGTATAGACAGTTCCATTATAAGAAATTCCAGATACAGAAGATGGAAGTCTAGAGGCTTTTGTTCCAGTGTTTGCAAAAATATTTCTATATGATGCTATCTTATTATTAATAGATTTAATAGTCATCTTTTTGCGTTGTTAGATATCAGTATCACCATTAATCATAAAGTTAATAGCAGACCCGACACCAACACCACCAGTATCAGGTGCAGTAATATCTACTGCTAGTTTATCGCCAGTTGACAATACAATGGGATAGTTAGTTTCAAAGAAAGTTGTTTCATTTGCTGCAAGATCAATTCTCAGAATTCTATTCGCTGTTACACCAACACCAGTTACAGTCTGACCACTTGGATAAACATAAAGTGATGTTCTTGCAGTTCCAAGACCAGTATTATGCATAATAACACTTCGGATATAAGTTGTCCCAGCAACACCAGCAGGAGTCGAAGTGGTTCCAGCAGTAAAGATACCAACCGTAGCAATACCAGTTACCGCCTGAATATTCAAAAGTTTTGTTCTTTGAAGTGTCATCGTATTACTTTTTAGTTATTTATGAGAACAGATATGCATCAAGTACACTAAAACTTGATGGTAGATTTGTAAGTTGAGAAGCATCACCTTTAAATGCAGATGCTGTCACAATACCAGTTGCTACAACACCACCAGTTAATGTTAATCCAGAAGTGCTCAGTGTTGCAGCAGTTCCGACATTTATATTTCCAGAAGAACTTACAGAAGTTGCATATAAAGTTCCAGTGACCGTAGCACCAGCACTGACTGTTTCAAACTTCTTACTATTGTCATAATAAAGTTCAGAGGCACCATTGCCAGTGAACTTTGCCATCGTTTCACCAGTAGTATGATGCTGAATGATGACATCAGTTGATCCAGAAAGATATAAGTTTCCAGTTCCAGTATCTTCTACGTAACTGTTTGTTCCGTCGTGATAGATTCTAAGATCATCACCATCACCAAAGTTTGCCTTAACATTATCACGAAGATTTATGTTCTGGGTGAAGGTGCTTATGCCAGATGCATAAAACCCAGTTACAACAATACTTGGAGATCCAGTTAATCCTGATGCAAGTGTTGAAGTACCACTAAAAGTTCCACTGAAAGAAGTTGCAGTGATAATACCAGTTGAGTTAATATTTCCTACACTACTAATCCCCGAACCACCTAAGTCAAGATTATCTCCCGATTGGAGTTCTTGAAGTTGATTCGCATTGGGATTATAAATCAGCGGATATCTATTCGCCATTATATCTGAATAGTCTTTTGATTATTTATGCCACATTAAAAGCGATGAATCCTTTGGTGCCATCTCTTTTCAGAACACCAAGTTGTTCGCCATTTAATGCTAGTGTTGCAGCAGTTGTTCTTGTTCCGATTGTCAAACTTGTCATAGCAGTGGTGTTCAGAGTGGTTCCAAACACAATACAGTAAAATCTACCAGATGAAGATGGGGCAGCAGCAAAGGTGATTTGATTCTCACTGATGATATAAGAAACGATTGGTTCCTGAATGACACCATCAAGTGACAAAAGTAATGTATAAGGGTTTGATGTGAAGTATGGTTGACCACCAAGTGTCAGATTAAAAGTGGTTTTAGTTCCGTCAAACTGATCTGAAATATCATCAAGTTTGATGTATGGACCAGTTTGTTGGGGTCTTCCGATATACATTGGAGGTTTTTAGGTATTTATGTTGGGTAGGCGATGAGGACGATACCGGAACCACCCGTACCACCATATGAAGCTTGATCTCCACCACCTCCTCCACCAGATCCAGTAGAAACTACTCCATTACCACCAGGTTGATTAGTGCTGGAAGCTCCGCTGCCGCCTCCACCAGTTCCACCATTAGATCCAGAACCCCTAACAGCTCCGCCGCCACCAGCAGCAATCCACCAATAAGTGCTTCCTGGTCCAGGTGCTCCCAAACCACCTCCAGTAGTTGAAGTTGATTGTGATAATGGATTTCTAAATGTCGTTGGAAGTTGTGTGCCGGCACCACCATTAGCACCAGGAGCTGAACTTCCGGCACCTCCACCTCCACCGGGAGTTGATGCTCCATTATTACCTTGTGTTGGTGCAGGAGTTGATGTTCCCGTTACTCTATTTCCAGTTCCTCCTGGACCAGATCCATTAGCACCTCCACCACCACCACCAGATCCACCTGGACCACCAGCAAATACGTTTTCAATACCGCCAAATCCACCACCCTGAGAAGTTATAGTTGAAAATATCGATGGAGATCCTGCAACAGAAGGTGTTATTTGTTCTCCATAGGCGCCAGCACCACCAGCACCAACAGTAACTGGATTTGGTCCAGGATTAACAGCAAAATCAAAAGCACCATTATATCGGTATCCACCAGCTCCGCCGCCGCCGCCGTCACCAGAACCACCACCACCTCCGCCAGCAATCACAACATATTCAACAGAAAGTGGTCCAGTAGTTACATTAAAATCACCAGAAGAAGTAAATGTATGAATTGTCTTACCACCAAAGAAACTAATAGCACCACCAGTAGCTCTTGCTGTTCCAGTGGATGCTGGAAGTGCATATCGGACAACTACGATTCCTGAACCACCAGCGCCAGAAATAAAGTTATATGGAGTTGGTCCACCACCAGCACCACCGCCTCCACCCCCAGTAGCATAAGTTCCAGGAGTTCCATGATCACTAGGAGAATATCCGCCAGCACCTCCTCCACCTACTCCAGCAGCACCTTGAGTTGGAAGTCCACCGGCACCACCGCCGCCACCACCACCAGCAAACCATTGATATTGTCCTGGTCCAGGATTTAATACTCCTACACCTGTTGTTGTAGATGCTGGTCCGGCAATGGCAACTTGAACACCAGATCCGCCAGGTCCGCCATTAGTGGTACTGATTACCCCAGTCCCAGCAGATCCTGCTCCACCACCACCGCCACCAGCTGATCCAGTTCCTGGACCACCACCAGAATATCCTTGTGATGGTGAGTAAGGAGTTGGACTATTCCCCGATCCACCTGGCTGATTTCTTCCACCACCTCCACCAGATCCGCCAGGATTTCCTACGTTTCCATTAGCACCAGAAATTTCAACGCCTCCACCACCGCCGCCGTCTGCACGAATATAAGATGGTGATGGAAAACTTGCAGGAGTAGGATAAAAGTTTGATACATTTCCATTTCCACCATTAGTATTATTTCCGGTTTGTGGTGATCCACCTCCACCAATAGTTACAGTATAAGGTCCAGGAGAAACTGAATATGAAGGTCCTGTTAATGGGTTTGTAGATGCATCTACAACTCCTGGCAGATTAGTTCTTAATCCACCAGCACCACCGCCACCAGAACCAGCATTTCCCAGAGGTCCTCCGGCACCTCCACCTCCACCACCAGCAACCACAAGGTACTGAACAGAAGTAATCGCAGGATCAGTAACCGCAAAGGTTCCCGATGAAGTGAAGATATGTGCTCTATATCTGATTCCTGGTCCTGGATCCAGATAGTCACTAATCACACCCCCACTTGCACCAGTATAAGTAATGCCTCCACCACCAGAAGGTGCAGCAGAAGTAACAGCAGCAAGACCAAACTGATTGATTAATGTTGCAAGAGAAGTAACAATGGGTGCCATATCAGTAGAACCTAAAATCGCCGTTCTTGATTGAAATGAAGTTATAGTTCGTCATCGTTGATGCAGAACCAGTGGTATTAATACCAATGAAGTTAAAGATGTCGTAGCAAGAAGTACTGCCAGCAGCAACAGTTCCTGATGGATATGAGATACGAGTCGAAACTCCAACCGCTGCTGTGGAGTTAAATGTGACCCCATTTAGAACAAGACTTGAACAAGCATATCCAGTTGCACCTTGACGAACAATCACCGCAAAGTTGATTGAACGATTATCAAAGTCTGATGTAGTAGGGATACCAGTCACACTCAAAGTGATTGGTCCAGTTGCATTATAAACAACAGCAATATTACCACCACCAGTATTGTATGCAAGTGATGGTGAGTTATTGGTTGCAACAGTGACCTTATCAGCAACCGATGCCAGACGAAGATCGGTTAATGTTGAAATACCTGTATTATTTACACCTGATACCGAAATGCTTGGGTTTCCAGTTAAGTTTTGTGCGACAGTTGAAATACCAGCAGTCGTCGCATAACCTGCGGTAGTAGCATTTGTGGCAATACCAGCGATGACTGCATAAGTTGCTGTCGTAGAGATTCCAGCAGTCGTCGCATAACCTGCGGTAGTGGCAGTCGTCGCAGTACCAGTTAATGTACCAACAACTGTTGCTCCATTTGGAAACGTCGGAGCACCAGTTCCTGCCTCATTTTTAATATTATTAACTCTTATTTCAGACATTTTGAGTTATACTTTTCAGTTATTTATTCAGTTACAACAGTACCTCCGAAATCATAGATCTCAGAGGTTGCTACTGACTTATTTGTATATCTCTTACGGTCATCATAGTTTGTTGACCACTTATAATCACCCTGAAAATAAATGGTCTTATCAGTCCCTTGAATGTTCTGAGTCTTAGCAATATGATAGTTTGCCATCTTACAAATAGATTTTCAACTATTTATTCTACCGATCTCTCAAACTCAGTTCCTTCCTGCACAATTCCATCACCGTCACCATCAACTGCATTAGGATCATAAGTCACATCTTTAATCACAGTGCCGCCAAAATCATAAAGTTCTTTGGTGGCATCTGCTTTCTTATTATAGATCTTTCGGTGCTCGTGAACAGTTGTCCAGCGATTATCACCCTGATAAAAGACGGTTACAGTTCCACCCATACCAAAATCTTGTGTATGTTGAATATGATACTTTGCCATTTTTTTCAAGTATTTATTGCTTGATGGTCTGGAAGTTTAGGAAGTAAATCAAAAGATATAATGGTTCTTTGCTTTCTTGATTGATTGGGATGAACAAAGTGTAATGTATAAGAAGGTACAATGACTAATGTTCCCTCTTTGACATCTTGTGGATATGCCAGAGTTGTCGTATCACTTCTAGGGTCTTGCCAAGGAGCAACAAAACAAGTAGGAGTATGATGCTTTGAATCAAACTCCACATAAAGAACACCAGAAAATCCCCAACTGCGATGATTGTGAATCGTCTGGTGGTCTCCTTGTTTATACCTAACAGACCAACAATCAGTCATACTGCACGTTACTTGTGCTTCCTGGCAAAACTCAAACAGTTGAGGTTTGATAAGGTCTTGAAAGTAGTGTAGATATGACTTCTTGTTTGTTTGTCTGTCAGTTTCAAAAGTTTGCAATGTGGTTCTTACAAACTTTTGAGAGTTGATGCGATTGAGAAGTCCCTTCTTTTTAAAATCCCAATCATCAATCTGGTATTGATAAGAAGGGTATTCAAAAAGTGGTGTCTTCATCGTGCTCTATCCCAAGCACAGTGAGCACGTTGACCGTCTTGCAAAACATAGTGAAAAAAGATCTGATGAAAATAAAGTTCACCACTCTTACCAAACAATTTCTTACTCTTCTTTACACCAGGCATTGCATCACGCCAGTGCGGGCGCTCACATCCTTTATAAACCATCCCGTCACCTGCTTGAAGAACCACAGAACGATTCTCACCAGGAACTAATACTTGTGTCTTCTTTTTGTCGGCATAAGTATCGGGAGTTTTAATCCAGATAGGCCAATCAGCATCCTTTCCTTCCAGATTGGTGCTGATATGAACTGTCACAGAAATCTCACAGGCATCACGGTCTGCGTGACGAGTCAGTTCCTGACCAGGAAAATAATAACGGTCATAATAATAAGTATTATAAAGTTTCCGTCCCAGTGCTTCTTCAAGTTTGAGACGAATACCAGTATGAATCTGACGATACTGTGGGTGCCAGTAACGAGCCAGAGAACCTTCAACCTGTTGCTCTACTGGTGTGTGATTAAACTGATCTACCTGTTTGCCCCAGTAGTTAATCTGCCCACGTTCTTGTGGAAGTGGATGGTAAAGTTCTTCTGCATCCCATAGATTCTTGATGACCAAGTATCCATTCTTCTCAAAGGATTCATTACGAGTCCAAGCAGTTCCAGTGTTTTGACGTTCTTGGAACATCAACTGCATTTCTGTCATTTGTTCTGCCATGATTTACCTCACTTCCAACGCTTACCGACCGTCCAACCTACCAAACTCTTACGGGTTCCTTTTGTAACTTTAAGAACACGGTGCATCGTGCGAGAATCAAACAGAATCACAGTGCCACGCTTACGAGGAGCAATATAACTATTCCCTGCCTCATCAAGAAGTTGAAGGTTGCCGCCTTCATAATCATCGGGGTCACTCAGTTGAACCACAAATGAAAGTTTTCTTACAAGTTCAATGTTCTCATTTACGAAGTCTTGTGCTAGACCATCTTGACGATTACCGACACTTACAGGTTTGTATTGAGTTGCAAGTCCTGCGTCATTGTGCCAACCATAGAACTGCCCTTCACTATATTTCGTGAACTGCATTGATTCTCCATCAATACAATGCAAGTCATACAGGAAGTTCTCACGGTTTGCCCGTTCAATGTAGTGCCACACAAATCCACCAACCCAATGTGTGGTGGGAATCCAGGCATTCTGTGAGTTTCGTTTATCTTTGTTTAGGGCATCTCCGTGAAGTCGGGAGTCTGCCATTTGATCTTCGAACTTTTCTGAGAGGTCTCGTTCAATGATATCTACCACATCTTCTGGTAGATCACTGAAATACCAAATGCTTTGAAATGCCATACGTTAATAATGTATTCAGGTTTATTATATAGGATGTTGTGGGGAATGTCAAATAATTAATATAAGAACTCGTAAATACTCATAATTGATCCATATTGCTGGTTTCTTCCATCATCAGAGCTATTTGAATTCCAAATTTGAAAAGGTTTATCACCACTACTACCACTCCTAGTCTTCCATCCAACAGTCCAGGTTCTACTACCAGATGCTAATTCTGCGGCAGCATCAGTATTATCAATAATACGATGAACATATAGTGTAAATCTAGACCATATCTCACTTTGATCAACTCCGGCATACCATACTCCTTTATGCCTATCAGAATCATTGCTAGTGCTCATACCATCCAAACCAGCATAAATTCCACATTGATCAGAATATGCCACACCACCAGGTAACATCCCCTCCATTAAAATCCATGATGTATTTGCATCATATTGTTTTGTAAAACTACCTGTCCAAATAATACCATTAGAAGAATCACTTAATCCTGTTCTAGTGTTATTTCTAAAACGTGTTACGTTTACTAATTTGTCACCAGTAGTGGTAGTTGAAGTTGAGTTTAATAAATTTCTTGCCATTTTTATCTCGCAATTTCGTAAATTAAAATATGAGTTCCAGACTGATGGTGCCTATCATTATCCGCATTATTCGGATTCAATACTTCACAACACCTTACAGATTCATTTGAATACCAACCTATTTTTAAACTATGAGATCCAGCAGCAATATTCCATTCTTTGAATGATTTATGTACTATTCCCAGTGTATTTTCAGCAGATCGATCGGGTCCACAGTAATAAAATCCTCCACCACCTGCACCATTTCTCGGTCCACTACTATCATTATAAGCCAAATATAAATCATCAATTGTGCATGAACATCCTATCTGTGGATAGTTAGGCATACCCTGCATTGGAATAATTCCAGCAACTTGAATAAAAGACTCTGAATTTGATCTCAACTTTGTAAAAGTAGTATTAACTAATGCACTTCTCCCATCAGATACTGCCGAAATGCCAGATCTACTATAATTTTTGTACCTAGTAATATTAATAATACCAGTAAGTGTGGTGGTTGTAGATACATTTAAAATATTTCTAGACATTAGTATAAAATCTCCCAAACTCTAAGGTAACCATACCAATTTGTTTGACCTCTGTTATCTACTGAAGAATAAGATCCACCTTTGTTCGGACAGAAATTCCATCCAGGTCTGTTTCCGCCTCCACCTGCGGTTTCCCATCTTATAATTATTGGAACAGTTCCAACTCCAAAATTTCCTGATGAAATATTTGCACTCAGACCATTTAATGTTTGTGCATGTGCAAAGTTTTGGCAGGAGTGTATGTTAAATTCACGCTCATTACCTCCTGTCATCCCCCAAAAATATTGTGATCCATTATATAAATCTGAAGTTTGATTACTACACCTAATACAAGGTGCTGGTGCATATGAATATGCTTCTAATGAATTAAACTGTGCAGACATGTACAAATAACTTTCTGATGCAGATCTTTGCTTTGAATAGTTATAAGTCCAAATGGTATAGTTTGCCTGATCTCCCATACCACTTACTTCTGTCATAACATACTCACCTGTCGCAACTAATTTAGTTGCTGCTGCTGTTGTTGTTGCGTTTAGTATGGATCTACCCATTTGAATTTCCTTAACTATTTTGTTGATTTGTTAAGATATTTCTACGCCCCAAATATTAAAAGATACGTTTCCATTTAAAGAGTTAACTGCAACTGCGTCACCCGTTCCTAAAACAATTCCAGTTCTCTCTATAACTGCTGCTGCCGTTAGACCGGCGAGAGTTTCTATCTCATGACGATCACCTCTAGTTGCACCAGAATTAACAAGAGCAACTGAAACTGATGTTGCTGCACCAGCTCTGTTAGTTGCAGAAATATTCACAACTATTGGAGTTGTTGCAGTAAATGCAGTTGTCCAAGTATTTGCCGAAGATATTAGTGATGTTTGTAATCCAGATGCCATTTAATGTAGTCTCCTTTTCTGTAATATTTATATTCTATAACTTAGAAAGATCCGCAGAAATATGAAAAAGCAATTCCACCACTTCCCATATTTTTATAAGTGGTGCCATTTTCCGAAAATTCCCACTTACCAGTACTATGATTATATCTTATTTCCCTAGAAGAAGTTACATTACCAGAACCATCAGTAGTTTGAATAACTCTAATACCACCAGTACCAGCAGTAATACTATTTCCAGATCTAAGATCAATAGTATTATCCTTTATAGAAAGGTTAACAGTATCAATGGTTGTTGTGGTTCCATTGACCGTTAAGTTTCCACCAATAACGGCATTACCAGTTACGGTCATTGCACCACCGACCTGAACATCGGTCAGTGTTAATGTATTCGTTACATTAAGATTAGAAGCAGTAATAACCCCAGCAGTGGCATTTAGATTGCCAGTAACTGTCAGATTACCACTGTTCGTAAGATTGCCACTGTTCGTAAAGTTACCAGCGTTAGTAATACTACCAGTGCTTGTTACAGAAACAATACCCGTCACAGCAAGAGTATTGGTTTCAGGAACAGTAACAACTGTCCCAGTTCTTGATTTAATATTGTCTACTCTTAATGTTGACATCTTGAACTTACTTTTTAGTTATTTAGATTAGTTTTCTTCTATAATCAAAATACAACCATCACCAACACTCAGTTGAAATCCAGGTTCAACATCAACAGTTACATCCTCATCGTGAAGTATAAAGGATGTTTTATAAGGTGGTTCAATATCAATATTAGATTCTATCACATTCTTTTGAGTATCACGAAAAGTATTATCAACAAAACCTAACTGAACTGGGATTGTCATATATCTACAATGCTAAAAAATACTCCATCACCAACACTCAATGTTGACCCAGATTCAATATCAACAGTTACATCTGGATCAGCATAAATCACAGCAGTTTTTTGTGGTAGATCAAGATCAATATTAGAATCAATCACATTCTTATAAGCAAATACTGTGGCATCATAAACGACTGATGCTCCACCACCACCAGAAATACTAATATCTACTCGATTATTATGAACTGCAAAAGTATTACCAGTGCCAACAAAGTTCAATGCGGTAATGATACCACTATGAATAGCAATACCACCAGAATGAATACCAATTCCCCTAATACCATCGGTAGCAGTAAGAACTCCTACTTGAATATTAGTGGTATCCTTAATAATTCCACCTTGTATCTTAGTAAGTGCCATAGTTCTACCTAGAAGAGACCAAGAACATTGGTTTGTAAAGTAGTTCCCGATGCTATTCTAAAAGTCGCACCAGAAGCAACTACAATATCTGATGCTCTTGTGAATGCTACACTACCTTCATCAGATCCAACTTCAACACTTATAGAAGTTCCAGCAGCAATCCTAAGTTCCTTTGGAGTCTTAAAGACCTGAAAGAGTGGTGATGATTGACTTGGTGAAAGTGCTGTTGCAAATCCACTCACACCACTAAGTTGAGATCCATCACCAACAAATGAAGTAGCAGTTACAACACCAGCAAAAGTTGCACCAGAACCAACAATACCACCCGTAAAATTCAACGGGTCTTCAAGTGAGTTACCACCTACTTTTGTGATTCTTGAAAGTGCCATATCAGGTCATCTCCAAGATAGTCAGAGCAACATCAATACTATTATTTGTGTCACTCTGAACCGTAAGAGTATCTGTTGCTTCTAATACAATCTTATTTCCCTGCATAAACTCCAAAGTTGATCCCTGTGGAATGGGAACATTTTTGAGAAGTTTAATACTATCCGAACTTACTCTACTTACACCTACACCAACATTAATACCAGAACCAGAAGTATTCGCAAGTGTGATTCCAATTACCGTTGTTGTAGTTGCTGCTGGAACAGTATAAACCGAAACCGTAGTCACTCCTACGTTTGCCTTCGTTTTGAGTTTGAATACGTTCGCCATTTATACTATCCGAATACAATGGAATAAATCAAAGCGTCATCAAGAACGCTACGACCATTAACTCTATAAGTTCCTGAGATATTTATATCCCCTCCAACATCCAGTTTATACGCTGGTTGGACGCTATTAATACCAACACTGCCAGTTGAAGGAATAAAAACAAATCCAGTTGATGCAATACCAACCGAACTTACACCAGTATTATTCGCAAATGTTGGATATACAGGAGATGCCGTTAAATCCTGAGGAATAACATTAAAAGCATTAACCCCTATAAGGTTAGAACCATCACCATAGAATGCAACAGCACTGACAATGCCGGTAGGACCGTACATCGTAATTGCAGATCCAACTTGCAATGTTGATTGCGGATTGGTTGTCCCAATACCCAAGTTTCCGGGATTCGGAACAAATACAATCTTATTAGTTGAAATACCAACCGAAGTTACACCAGTATTATTCGCAAAGGTTGGATATACTGGTGAAGATGTTAGATCTTGGTTAATGACATTGAATGCATTAACCCCTATAAGATTAGAACCATCACCATAATAGACAACAGTTGTGATTCCAGGTTGAGAAGAAGTTACAATACCTGAGGATGTAACTTTAACCTGATCAAGTATTACATCACCAACAACGTGAAGTTTTGCCTGTGGATTTGTGGTCCCGATGCCGACATAGGGAGTCGCTGTCGTAGCAATACCAATATTTCTATTGGAGTCGTCTACTATTATAAAACCAGCAACCTGTGACAGCTCCCTATTATTTGCCATTAGAAAGTTATCTTTCTAGTTATTTATTGAACTTCTTTACCCGTATCATTCCAAAATATGATGAGGTACAAATGGCATTTCTGATTTAACACCAGAGATCAAATCCTTAATATCATCATACTGATTGCACAGATCATCTTCAACAATTCCATAAGATGGATATAAGGTTTTTACTTCTCCTAAATTTGCAATTTCAGTTTCATTAATTGAAGTTTTTTTTCCAAGAAGTCCGAATGATTTCACATAGAAATTAGAAAGATCAAAGTTTTTTACCCTATCAATTTCAAAGTAATCACAAACAATATCAATAGTTTCTTTCTTGTTGCCCAAAAAAGAATTTGTCTCTATCCATAATATTTCAGGAGTATCACTTATCCATTGAATAATATTCAACCATATAAAAACAATTTTTTCCAAATCACTATCAAACTGATATTCTTTCAATGACGGATGACAATGATTTAGATGATACTCATACTTCGTAGATACTATATTATCAATATAATTTGATGTCTTAATCTTATATAAGTGATGCTTTAATTTCCTATACAGGAATACTTTTTTTCCAGTAAGATGTCCAGAATAGTGACATAAAGAACTTTGAAACTTTATGACAGTATTATCGGTTAATTCTTCAATCAGTTTATCATTCTGTATGAGATTATGAATCCAAGACGGTTCAGCATATACAACTGTAGAATTTGCAAGCAACGTTGCCATTAAAGTAGAACCACAATGAGACGTATGATATATTTGATTAATCATTTGCTTCTATGCCATCCACATGTATTCCAAAAAAATGAGATACGCAATATCTACCATACCCTGAATAGTAATCAGAATCTTCTATTGATACATTCTTAACTCCGTGCTCAATATATGATGGTAATAGAATCAAACTATTGTTCATACATTGAAACTCATAATCATCATACTCTGGAAAATAAAGTTCTCCACCAGAAAACTTTCTTGGTTCTTTATGAAAGTAACTAAACGCTAAAAAGTCGTGTCTGATATCTGTGTGTGGTTCATAATAATCGCCATCATGATAATATCTTACCTTTGTTCTACAATAATTAATATGATTTATTCTTTTATGTTGTGGAAATTTATCATAGAAAATATTCAAAAATCCGTGATTGAATAATTTTTGAGTTACGGTTATAATATTAGAAAGATTTTTATCGGCATAGACAGTATCCAGACATAAAGATCTGGATTTTGTCATAAATTCTTGTGTCTCAAAATTCCACGCCCCATGATGCTGACCAGGATCATAAAGTTTTCCAGGTTTTGTGAGGAACTTTAATTCTTCCCAAATCAATTCTAGTTCTTCGTCAGTGTAAAAATTTTCAATAATCAAATGTGGAAATGGATCTTTTAAAATATTAATTCTTCTTTCCATAATATACCATCTATTCAAATCATTATATCATACTAAATCAACTTTCTGCGTTCCAGGGTCTCCATCCTTCTGAACCTTCAACAAGATCCCAAGTTAAAGTTTCTTCATTCCACAAATATCTAAAAGTATCTACTGGTTTTTGAACAGGAGCGACAAATCTATTTCTTTCTGTGCTCCAAACCCAAGAAGGAAATTTTGGCGGCAATGCATAAGTATCATATTCTTCAAGGTAAACATACCCTGGCGAAACAAAAGCATCTCTTTCTGGATCGTAAGTATCTCCTATTGCAGCATACTTATATCTAAATTTGTTATTATAAGATGTCTGTATCCAGTTTCTATCTTGACCATACAAATTTTTACAAAACTGAATTCCTACTTGTTCAGATTCATTTCCATTCTCATCAAGAATATCATCATTTGAAATGACAACTACTTGTGTTACTACGTTATTTTGATCTAATTCTGCGAAATGTGCCATTGTTATTATTAATTTACAGTAAAAGTTCCACCAGCAGTGAAGTCGTGAATCACATAATCCGTTCCAGAAACATTTGCGGTGGTAATTGTTCCACCAGTTGCTTTTGTAGTTGTTCCAGTATATCTCACAATGACTCTTCCAGATCCTCCTGATGCGGAAGTTGTATAGGAATTAGAATTTCTTGCACCACCACCAGTATTGGCAGCAGGTGAAGAAGTTGTAGTTCCATCACCATTATTTCCAATAGAAGAACTAGAAAGAGTGCCACCAGCGCCACCACCACCAAATGCAACTGTCAACGAACTACCACCTCTAAAAGTTGCCAAATCATATCCAGATCCACCAGCGGCGCCATTATTAGGTCCAGCAGTTACACCAGCACTCCCCTTTCCTCCACCACCTCCACAACCAACAGATGACCTACTTACAAAACTACCACCGCCACCAGCATTTCCCTGCCCTGATGTTCCAGCACCACCAGAAGTAGCATGTCCACCAGATCCAGATCCACCAGGTTGACCCACTACTCCCACAGTATAGGGGGGATTGAATCCACGTGCTGTTCCATATCCACCACCGATAGCATTACTGGCACCAGTAAATGAAGTCACAGACCCATTGTTTTTTCCGCTTCCTCCACCACCTATTGTGACTGTACTGCTACTTCCAGGATTTAAAGTTGCTGAGTAAATATACAATCCACCAGCACCTCCTCCACCTCCACCATAAACAGCGAAATCATCATCTGAAGTCGTAAACGTAGTAGATAAAGCAGCATAATCACTGTAAGTTCCACCTCCACCTGCCATCATAAGAACTTCTATATCTAATGACGTTGTTGTAGTTACAAAAAAGGTTTGAAGTATAGACATATTAGGTTAATCCTCCTCCCATAATTACAAATGTATTTGAGGCAACACAAAGAATAGTAGCAACTCCTCTTTGTGCCAGAGTTCTATTTCCAGTCGTTGCTGTTCCAACAAGATACATCGTTACAGAAGTTCCTTGAGTAATTGTTTGATTACTTGAGGAATTATTGTATATAGATACCGTATCACCTACACTGAATATACCAGAGTTAACTGTAACTCCGCCAGTGGTAATAGATATATGCTTTCCAACATCTGATGCGGCAAGAATGTATGCAGAGGTTTGAGCGTTTTGTGGAACTGCACGAACATTTCCAATAGAATCATTTACAGTAGTTGCAGTAACTACTCCAACTGAAATTCCATTAGATGTGCTGTTTCCTCTATTTGTAACTGAGTTTAAAGTATCAGTTTCAGTGTAAGAGGTTATATAAGTTGAAGAATCAACAGATCCATCTGCTTTTAGGAATTGACTTGAAGTCCCACCAGATTTGACAAATGAAGTTGCAGTTGCAACTCCAACTGAAATTCCATTAGATGTACTATTACCTCTTGAAGTTACATTCGCAAGTGTACTTGTTTCCGTATAAGAAGTTAAGTATGTTGAAGAATCAACAGATCCATCTGCTTTTAGGAATTGACTTGAAGTTCCACCAGATTTAATAAACGATGATGCAGTAGAAACACCAGAAACACTTAACTGATTTGTAAAAGTTGTTCCAGTAACAGTAACACCAGTTCCAATGGTTTCAAATTTTTTATTATCATTATAATAAAGTTCTACTGCACCTCCACTTACGAATTTTGCAAAGTTTTTATTTGTTGAATGTTGTTGAATATTAATATCAGATCCTGATATGTAAAGAGATCCTGATCCAGTTTCCTCAATTCTACTATCAGTTCCATCATTATAGATTCTCAGATCATTATTATCACCAATATTTAAGTTATATCCATTTCTAACACTAATTGCACCTTCAAATGTTGAGACACCAGTTACTGTCAGACTAGTTGCAGAAACTGCTCCACCAACCACTGAGGACGATACTCCACTGATATTAGCATAATTTATAGTTCCTGATAGAACCACCCCAGTCAATTGACTTCCATTACCAACAAAGGAAGTTGCACTTATAATACCTGCGGTAATATTCCCACCAGAACTTATTGTGGCACCAGTTCCTACCTCAAGTCCGTTTTTGACCCTAAAATTCTGATTAGGCAAGGTTCAATATCCCCTTACTTTTTAGGTATTTATCAGACCTTAATCGCAGTAAACTTAATCTTATAACTTGTAGAAGAAGAACTTGTAGGAGTAACGAGCAGTCTCATATTACCACCAGAAATATCTACATCAAATGAACCCAAAGAACCATTTGTATAGATGGTTCCATATTCAGTAGGATATGCCAGAGTTCCATTATGGATCGCAAGAACTTTTGTGACGTGATAGTTACTTCCTTGCGTTGCTTGAATCATATACTCAACTGAACGATAAGAACTTGCACTCAATGTATGAATAGCAGTTTGGGATGTTGTTGAGGTTGATGCTGTTACTGTATAATCATTGACCCAATAAGATCCATCATAAGTTAGATTTTCACCTGCTGCTGGTGGAAGAGACAGATTAACATCTGAAAGATCATCAAGAAGTGTTGCTCCACTTCCGCCACCACCTCCTCCTCCACCAGTGCTGGTTGTGTTATAAGAAACAAACTCAACAATATCATTAGCAAATGCGGGGGAGTTTAATGTAACTGATGTACCGTTAGTTGCAACATATTCACTTGCCGTCAACTTAACACCATTTACAAATACATCTAAGAAGTTTACATTATAACTGAAACTAAATGATGATTGACCAGAAGTAGCAGTATTAATACCAGTTGTTCTAAGAGTTGGGAATGTTGCCCAAGTTACTCCAACTCCTGTCGATTGCAGATATTGTCCTGTTGTTCCTGTGGTTGATCCTGTGCTTACATAACTGTTTAGAACAATTCCATCTTTAAATGTTGATACACCAACAACAGATAGACCAGCACCAACAATTGCACCACCATTAAATGTAGATACACCGACAACATATAGACCACCACCAACACTAACATCACTTCTTGCAGTGATGACTCCAATAGAATCAACATTGGTTACGTCTTCATAAGTTAATGTTCCCGCAATAGAAACATTACCAGTAAATGATGCAGATGTAGCACTTATGTGCCCTAAGGTAGAAATGCCAGGAGAAACTGTAAGATTTAAGAATGTTGGTGTATCAGAAACTCTGACCGTAGCAACACCATTAGGTTGAGGATCAGCAGAAGCAATGATGTTATTGCCTCTGAAATCAAGAGTCGTAATGCTTCCAGAAGTACCTACAACAAGTCCTTCATCATATACATTAAATCCGTTCAGGATATTATTAACAGAGAAAATACCAGGAATAGATGCCCATTCCCAAGTGCCAGTACCAGTTGCTCTTAAGATATATTGAGCACCACCAAAATCAATTCCATCTGGTGAAATCTGATTTACATCAAGTTTGTTGATGGTTGCGATACCAGCGTTTACATCACCAACAAACTGTCTTGCAGTGGCAACACCAGAAATTAAAGTATCACCAACAACTTGTAATTTTGCTGTCGGATTTGTTGAACCAATACCAAGATTTCCAAATTCAGGAACATAACCAATTTGAGTTGGTGCAATACCAATCGAAGTAACGCCTGTGCTATTTGCAAAGGTTGGAAATACTGGTGATGATGTAATATCCTGCTGAATAACATTAAATGCATTAACACCAATCAGGTTAGAACCATCACCATAATACTTAACTGTGGTTACTCCTGGTTGTGATGATGTGACAATACCAGAAGCGATTGTAACACCATCAATAGTACCGATTCCAGATACAAATAGATTTGTAGCACTAATGATTGATGCTGGACCTGTTGCTTCAATGTCACCAACAAACTTTTGTGCTGTTATGATTCCAGTAAAGATTGCATTACCAACAACATTTAACTTAGCAATTGGATTTGTTGAACCAATACCAAGATTTCCTGATGTGGGAACGAATCCCATCTCAGTATCGGCAATACCAATTGAAGTAACACCAATGTTATTAGCAAAGGTTGGATATACAGGAGATGCTGATAAAACTTGATTGACAACATTAAATGCATTAACACCAATCAGGTTCGAACCGTCACCATAATACTTAACAGTTGTTACTCCTGGTTGAGAAGAAGTTACAATACCACTTGAAATTGTAACACCATCAATGGTGCCAATACCAGTATAATTGAGATTAGTGCCACTAAGATTAGTGATATTAGCATTGGTGATAGTAGCAACACCAGCATTAATATCACCAACAAATTGGCGAGCAGTGACTACACCATTGAAAATGCCATTATCAATGAATGTTACTGTTGGTTTAGTGTCAGAGGATAAATTAATTGCCTGATATCCTTGACCACTATTAATTTGACCAACACCAATAGTGCCTTGAAATGCTACATTACCAGTTCCGTCATAAACATAGAATGCATTGGTTCCATTTGCCGACTGATAATATCCAGTGCTTGGACGGAAAGAGGAACCTGTTACAATTCCAGTCGCATTCAGTTGAGTTGTATTGAGTGTCCCATAAACGGTTGCACCAATACCAGAAGTTTCAAATGTTTTTACATTATCATAATAAAGTGCTACTGAACCATTTGAAGTAAAAACAGCAAGATTTTCTGATGAACTGGAATTTTGAATAAAGTGTGTGCCAGCTCTGTAATAAGTGTTAGATGCATCAATGAAAAGATTTCCAGTTCCAACATCCTGAATAAAACTATCAAAACTATTATGGAATATTCTTAGGTCATTTCCATCACCAAGATATAGATTTGCATTATCGGCAAGTCTTACATTACTTCTGAATGTCGATACACCAGAAACACTTAATTGCTTGGAGAATAAAGTATCTCCAGTAACAGTTGTAATTCCAGCAAATGTGGATACACCAGAAACATTTAAATTCCCAGTGAGAACTGCATTACGAGCATTAAACTCATCAAAGAAAATATCATCCTTTACATAAAGATCTCCACCCACATAGAGATCGCCACCAGTTGTAGTAATACCACCATTTGAAGCGAGAGTGGTAATACCAGTTACATTTAAATTATTGGAAAGATTCAGATTAGGGGCACTGATTGTATCATCAGTAAATTGAATTCCCTTAACTGCAAAACGAACTCCGTTTGGAACCAGAGTTGATCCAATACCAACTGCATAGTTAAACATCCAGGCATCGGTTGTCCCAATACCATAAGAGTTTGCACCAACCCACATTAACTGCTTGTAGGTTGCTGGTAAACTACTAAATCCAGTAAGAGCAAGATTAACTAATGGGGAACCTTCGGTAGAAGCGATTGCAATACCGCCGTGATTAGCAGTAATATCATTTGAGACATCATTCCCAAAAGCATCAGTCGTGATACCAAGAGTAATTTCTTTGTCAAAGATTCTTAAATCCTGAGCACTAATAACTGTTGTGGTTCCACCAATACTCAGATTTCCTGCAACATAAAGATTGTTATGGAATACTGCCTGAGTATCATAAACATCAAAACCAGTCTGAACATTCAGGTTTTGAATTGTTGCAATACCAGTTACATTTAGATTATCTAATGTAGTCCCATTGACAACATCAAGACCAGCATTTGCATCAATAGATCCATTGAATGTAGAAATACCAGATGCTAAAAGATTTCGTGTGGTAATGTCTTCACCAATTGAAGCACCACCAGTAACATTTACACCACCAACATAAAGTTGATTCTGAACATATAAACTATCTCTAAATGTTCCGACACCGACAAATGTAGATGCCCCACCTACATTGATATCACCAGCAATATTTGTTGACCCAACAACAAACAAAGAGTGGTTTTGTGCGTTTGTTGTTCCAATCCCAACCTTACCGATAGTCTGTAAGACTGTGCGATTCTCGGTAACTGAGGTAATACCAAGATTAAGATTCTGTTGTCTACCGCTCTTATATGGTTGGGACATTTCTGATATTAGTTAAGTGTTTCTAAGATGCTTCCAATAAATTTAACATTAGTGGCACTATCAGAACTAATCTGGATAGAGTCACCTGTTTCAAGAATTAATTTACCAAATAAAAGATTTGTAGAATCATTTGCAGGTATTGGCAAATCTTTCACAATTTCAGTAGTCACTGCAATACCAGCAACTGATCTCTTATGTGAGAATGAAACAGTATGGGTCTGACTACCAATGTTCGCCGCCTGCGCCAGTAGAATAATTCCACTATATCCTACTGGTGCAGTATAAATTCCGACCGTATTGGTATTAACAACTCTTGTAACAGTCTGATATACGTTTAATGGTAATGGCATTTTTTATTCTCCTCCTAGTGCTAGAATAAATGGAGTCATTGTGGCAAACAAACTCTTGGAATAGAATGTACCAGAAATAGTTCCTGTAACTTGGTTAATTTGGACACCATCACCGATTCGGAAGTTACCTGCCTGATCTGTGCTTGTATAAACAACGAGTCCTCCATTTCTAGCGTCTGTCTCATTTTCTTGAATCGGAACTCCACCTTGTGCAGGAAGAGCAGCGTTAATATTAGTTCCAGAACCAATGTATTCAAATGAATGACCAGAAGCAAGAACACGACTTTGCTTAAAGAATGGAACTGTTGTACCAACACCAACAGCATAAGGAACGTTTTCATTCAATACAATGGTACAAATTCCAGCCGATATTGGTGTTGAACGAGTGATTGAATAATAAGTTGGAATTAGTTCTGCTGTCCCTGTTGCTATATTTATTCCCACATCTGGGGCGGAGAATGTGACTGTTGGAGTTGAAGTATATCCTCTACCATTGGATACCATCTCAACATTCGTTACTGAATTTCCAGTTAATTCTACAACTCCTGTTGCAGCAACTCCCCATTCATTTACAGTACTTGGATCAGCAATCGTAACTGTTGGTGGAGTGTTGTATCCACTTCCAGGATTAGTAATATTAATTTCTTTGACTGTATAATATAAGTCTTCAAAATAAACAACCTGCCCATCAAATGGTCTTATTGTATTAATCTTAACTGTTCCACTTCCTTGATATGTGTGGGGAAGAGTTGATGCCCCAACATAAGCAGAAAAACTATTTGCGGCACCTACCGAATCCACACTAAAAACATATCCATAGTTGCCACTTGGATAAGTCACAATACCTGGACCAGAAGGGCAAGTAAATTGAAGTCCAGAAATTGTAACTCCCATCCCAACACTTAGGTTATGATTTGTGTTAGTCGTAACTGTCAAGATACCAGTTACATTATCATAGGATGCGGTTTGAATTCCAAGCGTTGGTACGTTCAGATCAAGAACAAATGTATCAGAATTTTCTGCGGAAGCAGTACTCACAATTCCAGTATATTGAAGTGCGCTTACACCATCAGCAACAAGAGCATAGTTACCAAATGAAGCGTTTGAGTTTGTTAAGTCACAAGCACCACCAGATCCACAGTAAACGGCAATGTCATCACAGATTGTAAATAGTGAAACCAACTGTGCATATCCACTGTTGGTGATTGAAACTCCAATACCACCCTGATTATATTGGGTGAAGGAGTCGGTCACCATTGACTTGGTTGGACCAATAACATTTTTGCCATCAATTTTCATTCCAATACTATTTGGAATGAAGTTAGTGCAGTTACGAATATAGGGTGACTGATCAGAATATCTAATAGTATCTGGGTCAAACGCAAAAACTGCCTTACCAGGATTCAGTGTTCCTGTATAAGACATTTCAGTCACGTAATTACCTGGTGCTACGTGAAATAGATCTTGATTCGCATTCTGAGGAACAATAGAAACCTCTCTTAAACTATCCCCAACAACACTGACTTGGGGTCCAAGTTTAATTGGATTATCTTCTACGTAAGTTCCAGAAGCAACTTTAACAACTGCTCCTGGAATGGTTGATGCAATCGCTACTGCTGCCTTAATAGTGAGTTTTGCATCACCAAGTTTTAATCCAGTATTAGTATCCTTTCCGTCTTTTGTAACATAAAAGATATTAGTAACGCTTACACCCGAACCGACTCTGACGACATCTGTTCCGATACCAGGACGAGATCTTATCGTAAAAAGATCTGCATCAAATGTGTTAAGAGCTAATTCGCCTAGTTGAAGATCTGTTACGGCAGGAACCTTTCCTGGTACAGCAGATCGTTTAATTCTAAATGGAGTCGCCATCTATTCGCATTCGGTATTTACCAGAAGAAGCAGTATATACTGCCTTTTCATATATTTATTCAAGATGCGTTATTCCTTCTTGGACGATAAGCAAACAGGTTTGTCGGAGGATCTGGTTTCATCCATTCTTCTATTTTGTTAAATCTTTCTTCACTATAAAAATATTGCTGAACATACCACAACTTCCAATGCTCATGCCCCTTTGACTGGTTACAATCATGGCAGCAGCAAACTACGTTTTTTGTAACGTCTGCCCCACCTTTTGATTGGGGAACAATGTGATCAATTGTGAGTCTCTCCTCTGACCCACAATAAGCACATTGATGTCCCCATTCTTCTTTTATGTTTTGCCTCCACATTCGTTTCGCCTCCCCAGAACTTGTTACGTGTAAGTTAAACAAGTATTCTTTTGGAGAATGTAGAGGTCCCATAAGTTACTGCGACTTATGATTATTTATTTTGCTTCTTCTTACAAACACTCCTTGCCCAAGCACGACTTAAACTATTCACATAAGAACAAGATTTTCCAGATTCCCCACAGTATGGACATTTCTCATCTGGGGGATCTTTAAGATAACCCTCAGGTGTGTACATCTTTTTCTTTTTAAGATTCTCAGTTTGTTTATGCTTTCTGTGATTCATACAACCACAGGTTCTCCTTGACCTTGTGGAAGTTGAATTAGACCGACATCTTCTAGTTGTTCACGACGAGGAGCACAGCCATTTTCTTTTACATTTGAAGCAACAACATTTGAAGTTGGAAGTGCTTTTGGAATCTCAATGTCTACAACAGGACCCATTAGAAACTTATTTCTTGTAATCGTTCTATTCTGTGGATCAAAAGCAACCATTGCCAGTGCATCAATTTCGTCACCACAATCAACAATCTTCCTTCCAGTCTTGGTCTCAATGACTGAAAAATATTCTTCGTTATACTTTTTCATTTTCTGATTTCTTTTTTTCATTATAAGACGGTTCTGGTTTTCTGTAAAGACCTGGCCAAGTATCACGAATGATCTCTGCAAGTTTGTATGGAGTTTCAGAAGTAATCATAAATCTTGTGCAATAGACAATATAAACATAAGGATTCCGAACAGTTGGAATACAAGGAGGATGTAAAGAAAGTCCATAAAAAAGGAGTTCTTGTGGAACTCCCTTATTTATTTTAGAGTGCGTTGCCCCTAGGGAGAACTTCCTCTGGAAATACAAATTGTTCATGAGGTTGATCTACTGGAGCCATCCAAGCACGAAGACCTTCATTCAGAAGAATGTTCTTTGTATAGAAGGTTTCAAACTCAGGATCCTCAGCGGCACGAATCTCCTGACTTACAAAGTCGTAAGCACGAAGATTAAGGGCAAGACCAATGATACCAATGCTGGAAGTCCAAAGACCCATGACAGGAACAAATAGCATGAAGAAATGCAACCAACGCTTGTTACTAAAAGCAATACCAAATATCTGTGACCAGAATCGGTTTGCAGTAACCATTGAATACGTTTCTTCTTCCTGTGTAGGTTCAAATGCTTTAAAAGTGTTCGCTTGTTCACTATCTTCAAATAGAGTGTTTTCTACTGTTGCACCGTGAATCGCACAGAGCAGTGCTCCTCCCAGTATACCAGCAACTCCCATCATATGAAAGGGGTTGAGCGTCCAGTTATGGAAACCTTGTAAGAATAGGAGGAACCTAAAAATCGCAGCAACACCAAACGACGGCGCAAAGAACCAAGATGACTGTCCGAGTGGATACATGAGAAACACACTGACAAAAACAGCGATAGGCCCAGAAAACGCAATAGCATTGTACGGTCTAATTCCTACTAAACGTGCAATTTCAAACTGACGAAGCATGAAACCTATGAGAGCAAAGGCACCGTGGAGTGCCACAAAAGGCCAGAGTCCCCCAAGTTGGACCCAGCGGACGAAATCTCCCTGAGACTCAGGACCCCAAAGTAGAAGAAGAGAATGACCCATAGCGTCTGCTGGGGTGCTTACCGCAGCGGTCAACGCATTACAACCTTCTAGAAATGAGGATGCTAAACCGTGTGTATAAAAACTCGTGACGAATGTAA
>Ga0208465_1000023_pt1 | contig 61094 bp, 97 predicted proteins | sample LakMenEpi31Aug10_FD_150749 | JGI IMG/M metagenome (GOLD analysis project Ga0208465, IMG submission 150749) | Freshwater microbial communities from Lake Mendota, WI - 31AUG2010 deep hole epilimnion (SPAdes) | ecosystem: Environmental > Aquatic > Freshwater > Lake > Epilimnion/Euphotic zone ...
AATAGAAGAAATTCCAACAGCAGTTTGCCCAATACCATTAATGGAAAGTTGTCCAGGTGCAGAAACTGTTACTATTGGTGCTGTCCCATAACCAACACCACCATCAGTGAGAGTGAACTTGATCACACCTTTATAAGTTGTTTCAATTGAACAAGTTGCTGCCGCTCCAATTCCACCTCCACCAGAAATAGTTATTGTTGGTGGAATTGTATATCCGGCGCCTGCATTTGTTAGATAAAGTTTTTCGACGGAACGAATACCTCCTCGAACTGTTGTTATTGCAACAGCGGTAGCATTATCTCCAATTTGTCCTGTTGGAGAACTACTTATAGTAACTACTGGATTTGAAGTATAACCACTACCATCATTATTTAAGAAAATTTCTTTAATATATCCAGAATCAACTGTTCCTAAAATTGATGCAGTTGCTGATGCTGTTCTCCCTACACCAATTAATTTTAAAGTAGTAATATACCCTTCTTCTTGAACTTGGGTATCTATTTCCTCAATAGAAGTATCAATAACTTCATCTTCATATTCAAATAGTTCACATTTTAACTCATAAACATAATTTTTTCCTAACTGGTAAAAAGGTTGTTCGTGCTCTACGAATTTAACTTCAAAAATTCTTTGTCCCAATGGGAAATAAACTAAATCACCTTCTCTTGGTCTGGTACTTAAAATTACTTCACCCTCACCACTACCGTCATCTAGTGCTCCTAAAAATGGTGCAATAAAGTCCTCAAATCTTTCTTTTGAGATGGTGATTAGTAATTCATCTCTTAAACTCATTCCAAATTTAGTTAAAATATCTCCTGCACCAGAATATCCATCATACGTATTTACATACGCCTCTATTGAAAAATTATCATCAAATCTAGAACTCTGAACTTCCTCAATTATAGTTTTTCTATTTACAAATTTTCTAGGTATATAAACAACCTCAACACCATACATCCTAAGGTGTTCATTTACTAAATCCTGAACCAATCTTTGTTCAGAAGAAGTTCCTTGTAGAAAAAAAGGATTAAGTGCCATTATCCAATAAAATCGTATGGTGGAAGTTCATAATCCATAGACATTCTCTTCATAATATCATCAATTTCTCTTTCAGCATCTTCATACAATTCTCTACCATTAAGTTCAATTCCACCAGGAAGTTTAACTCCCCTAAACTTAATGAGATTTTGACCCCATTGTCTTTTAATTAGTGCGGTTAGATATCTTTTTAAGAAACTATCATTATATACATTCGTAAACTCATTGGGATTTAAAATTCGATAGCAATCCAAAACAAGAAAGTTTCCGACAGATTGTGCTCCCCATTCAAGATCTAAGTACAGTCTATTTTGTCTTTTATTAAATCTTAATTGCTTGTCTGTTGTGAGTAGAAAATCAATATCTTCTAGATATGACTTAACCATTGCATATTGGAGAAGTTCAACTGAATTGAAATAGTATAAATCATTTAAAAATAGTTGATATTTAATACTAAACATTCCACCAGAAATGGAACTAGTATCAAATTTAAATACCTTTTCAATACCAATCACCGAATCTGGAACTTGAATGTAATTCGAAGACTCATACCAATTAAAAGTAGTTCCAGATGTTGATGTTGCGGTTGTCGTTGTAATTCCAGGACCTCTTGGAGATTTTGATGTTGCTTTACCTCTATTAATATCGTCTTGTGTTATTTGATACTTTAAATACATCCTCTCAACACCATCAAAATGGCGCTCATTGAAGTACTGGAGGGCATCATCAACTAAATCATCTATTTGGTCGTCATCAACGTTAATTTCCAGCACAGGCGCTCCTAGGCGCCTTAGACAGTAATCAATAAGTTCTTGCCTACTTGCTGGTTTTGCCATTTTTTTCTTTACTCTTCAGATTCTTTGGATTTCTTCAACTCATCATACTTATTTTGAAGTTCAAGATTTGCTGCCAAAAGTTCATTTTTTTCTTGAGCAAAATCGTCGGATAAAGTTTGAAGTTTTGCTTCTAACAAAACATTTTGATTTGTTAGTGTTGATAATTTTTGATTATACAAACGCACTAAAACATTAATATCAACTTCACTATCTCTTGTCATAAATCAAAAAGTTCCCCCGTCAAGAGTTGATGTCCAATGTGGCTTATTAGTATATATGGTTGAAACGGTAGAGGGTGTTATTGAAAGATTTTGAATCGCTCCATTATCACCTTCTTTTCTAAGATTATATGTATTTGTAAATGTACCCTCAACACCAATAAGACTTACTGAAACTAATGTTCCACCAGTTTCAACGATACCATATGCACCACTAGTATCTTGTTTGATGATATCCCCAGCAGTTACTGAGATTGAAGATGGTAGTGATAAAGTAACTTTTGTGATAGCAGTTAATACCTGCTTAGATGTGATTACTGGTGATGCTGGATTATTTGTGGAAGTCTGTAGTCCATCAGAATCAAAATATACAACACCGTGAGTGTTAAAATCACCAGTTTGGTAGTAAATACCCTTAACATCAAGATATCCTCTTGTCCCAGTTACATTTCCAGGTGATGTAATTGTAGCATCAGGAATATAAGTCCAAGATCTTGCTGTTGCAGCACTGCCAACATTCGTGCCATCAATATAACCAAAAAATCCAGTCTTATTATTTGCCGTACCTACACCAGTGTTATAGTCAAAAGCAACACCACGATCAGTATTAGTATCAAATGCGTGTGTAATTGTTAATTGTGTAGTTGTACTAATTCCAGCAGTTGTGGTTCCTTGAATTGTAATAATTTTTGTGGTACTATTATATGCTGTAATAGTCGTTATACCACTATTTGGTAATGAGGCACTACCTTGAATAATATCACCAGTATTGATACCAACTACAGAATCAATAGTAATTGTCGAAACACCAGTTGCCACTGGCGACATAACAGTTCTAGTGCTTGTTACGTCACCGATAACAATTATTGGGTCATTAATTGATAAAACAGTCGAATTGACTGAAGTGGTTGTTCCGTCAACATGCAGATTTCCTTTAATAACAACTGTTCCATCACCACTTAACCCATCAGGATATGGATCAATGTATAGAGTATCACCACTACCAGGTAATGTTGATATTACATTATTTTCAATTTTAACAGAGTCAAATATTGATGCTCCGCTAATGTTTATCGATCCACCAACATTCAGATTTTTTTCAATTCCAACACCACCCTCAACTACAAGAGCACCGGTGTCTTTATTGGTAGATTCAGTTATATCGCCAATATTAATTGCTACGCCATCGGCAAATGCCCAATCAGCACCTTCTATTTCAAATCTATTATCAGTCGCTTCATCATATCTAAGCTTTACATCTTTATCATTACCAAAACTTAGATAATTATCATCAACAATATTAACTTCACCAGTTCCATTTGGATCTAAAACAATATCACCGTCAGTGTTGGTTGATAAAATAGTATTGCCATCAAGACGTAAGTTATCTACGTTCCACTGATCTACTTTTCTATTATTATCAAGAACAGCAACTATACCACCATCACTATTTCTTGTATTTGAAACACCAGCAACAGTACCTGGTTGGTGCTCCATCATGGAGGTGTAATAATATCCACCTACTGGATTTACATTATTACCATCATCACCAACATAAACCCTATCTTTATATTGATTAAGACCGCCGTAACTTCCAATACCTGTTACATATGCTAATTCACCCCAATTTAGACTGGAAGGTTTGTTAGTACCTGAGGATCTTTTGATCCTAATAATACTTGCCATTTAGAAATTTCCCCCATTGATGTCTAAATTCTGTGTTGCCCCTGGTGTCAGGGTTAGTGTAGCGTCCCATTTTCTGGTAGCACCATTATAAACAAGAACCATTCCATCAAGTAAATTTGTAGCATTGACATCACTAAGTTCGGATAAAGACAGACCTTGAGCGCCAGCAAGCGAAGATATAACTTTTACAGCAGGTTGTTGCCCTACTCTGACCTTAATTTCTGCCATTTATAAACAGTTCAGGATCTAAAATATATTTATACTTCATCAAATCCAAAAGATTTAAATGAATTGCCAAATGAAGAAACAACTTCTTGTTGCTTAAAATATAATTTCATATAAGATTTTGCAATATTTCTTAGAGTATCTAAACACTCAATATTATCAATTTCGGAAGCAGCTTTGAAATATTCAAAACTTTTGCTCAAATTTTCTAAATTAATTTTGTCTGGATCCATTTGTAAGTTCTCTCAATAAAGATTTAATTTCATCAATATCCTTTTTAAGTTGATCTATCTCAGATCTTTCTCTTTGTTTTTGTTCTTTCAATCTCATGTATTGTATGTATCCAGATTTATCATTATTAAGGATAGCACCAGTATTACGGTCTCTAAAAAGATTATTATGACCTTCAACTGGTACTAAATCCTTGTCAGCATTAGTATTATCAGTCATATTACGCAAGAGCAATACATCTAAAATCTTTAAGTTTTACGGGAGTTGATTCATTTGTAGAAGACATAACAATTTTAATAGCAAATCCATTAAATTGTTCAAGATTATTTGCACTAAATTGATATTCCGAGAATGAATTTGGATTATTTGGTGCTACAAAAGCGTCTGCTCTTCCACTATTCTTATATTGATCAATTACAAAATCTCCAAATCCATCACCATCGGTGTCAAGTAAGTTATCATAACCTGGGAATGGTGTGTAACTTTGTGGAACATCACTTGAATCTGCTTTAAACAGACGATAGAAAACTCTAAAATCTGCGCCTTCCTGTCTATTTGCAGCAACAAGAACTCTTAGACTTGTTGCAGGTTGTGCAAGAGAAATAATCTGAGTAACAAAAACACCACCATGTGGATCTCCATTAATTCTATTTGATCTAGAATCAACTACATAATCTCTAATAGGACTATTAGATCTATTTCTACCAAGAACAAAAGTGGCATTTTGAATATCCATTACTGGGGATAGATTTTCATCCTCAGTCTTAAAGTCAACCTTCAATGATAATGACTTATTGGAAGGTAAAGTTGTCAATCTTGTAATTTCATTAATTCTGGAAGCAACCATTCTAGGTGTAGGATAATGCACTACCGTGTTTAATGGGATAGGATCATAACCTTGATCTAAGAATGAAACTTCAGATCCACCAGCACTAGTTCCAGAAATGGTTCTAAGTTGTGCAGATGCTGTGGTTCCTTTACCTGGTGTAATTATATTAAATTGGGAATCAATAGAACTAAATTGGTGATTTTGAGAAATTCTAACAACATCTCCACCAATAGCTTTTTGTGTAGCAAAATTAAGCATTGATGCACCACTACTTCTATCTGTTGGTGTAGTCCTGTCAACTTCTAAGAAGAAGTTGTCAAGATTTGAACTTTCAGAATTGTAGTAATTTGCTGGTGTATCGTGGAATTTATTGATTCTCATCAAAGAAACTCCACTAACTTCATATGGTTGTATAAATTCATTGGCATTGTGAGAAGTTTTCACAGTTCTGCCCTGTGCTCTACCATCAATAGTAAGTGTTCCAGCATTACCTGAAACTTGGGTAATGGCACTATAAGATACAACTTCATTATTCAATAGGGCATATCCACGACTTGTTGTTATTCCCTCAAATGTGCTAAAGATAGTTGTATTTGCAACCGATACTACTGTATCGTTTAATCCAAATGGAGCAGTTGTAGTAGTTTTTTCTCTATCGGGAAGAACATCAGTTACGTTAATTTTTCCATTTCCACCATGATTTGCATGATTATACTGCTTGATTCTGAAAACATTTCCAGAATATTCATTAGAGATGAGAGTTGATGAACCATTTACGGTTGCACCACTAGTTGTTCTAGAAGACTCTGTGTTTGGATTTGCATAGTAAACAATGGAAGTAGTATTAGTAAAGTTTTCACCCTGAACATTAGTGAGATAAATTGTATCCGTAGTTCCACGTGTTTTAACACCAAACTGAGCTCCACTACCAGATCCAACACTACTTGTAGTTACTCCTAAAACTTCACCATTTACATAACCACTGCCATTACTTGTAATACTATATGTTCTAATAGATCCATTAAGGAATTGAATTGTTGCTTGTGCGCCAGTTCCTTTACCAGTAATGGAATACAAATCAACATTTGTATAGGTTCCCGCAACATATCCAGATCCACCAGCAACTACTGTTGCTACTCCTACTGGACCACCAAGATTTTCAACAATACCTGTAATACTTGGGCTTGATCCCTGTCCAATTTTAGTTCCAGGAACAACAGCAGCATTAAGTGTGCCAGAAATTGGCAATTTCAGTTTTCTTGGTAATGTTTCTATTGGATTGTTTACCAATTTTCCAACGTTTGTACCTCTTGCAGTAATATCAGTATTATAAAATGTTACTGTGCCAGAAGGTACAAATTTTGCTTTATAAAGTTTGAATGTTAAATCTTGGTATTGGCTTGCGGTCCAGATAGTTCCATTTTGCGATTTAAACAAGCTACCACCAATGTATTGCTTAGTAACAACAACATTCTGAACATCAGGAAGATTTTGGGTTTTAACTGTCTTTTTACCCATCGTAGCAGTCCACATCTCATATGCATCAGATGCTGGGGAGAGGATAACAATTGCATATTCTCTTCCCGCTTCTAAGAATACAGGGGATGGGAAACGAATTCTTGTTGGAACTGGTTCTGGTATCGTAGGCTTATCATATCTACCCCAATTTGGATCTTTTAGGATATCTTGCATTTTTGGACCAATGGTTCCACTGTACACATTTTCTAAGAAATACCTAATGTCCGAATCTGAAAATCCTTGTGATTTTGCATAAGGATAATCATTTTCATATCCAAACTGTCCTGGTGTAAATCCACTAGCGGCATCATTAAATCCAGCCATACTTTTAACACCAAACGATGCTTCGGCAATGTTTATTTGATCTGGATTTAAAGCAATCTGAGTATAATCCTGTACCAAGAATGAAGTTGGAGTTCCTAATTCAACTGTTCTAAGTTCAATATAAATTTTTGCTGATGGATCTTTCGATGCAAAATACAAGTCAAAAGAAGTTAAGAAAGCTCCTTTTCCATCAACAGTAAACGATTGTGCAAGAGGGTCTCTATGAGGAGCCTTTATTTCAACCTGAACTTCAGTTGGTTTTGCTGCTGGTTTGGGTGGATTTCTAACGGAGACCCTACTAGTTTCTTGTGTTAAAATAGTTCCAGATCCACTATATGATCCTATTGCCTCACTAGCAAATACTGTTGATCCTGGAAGAGGAGTAACTCCTGGTGGAACGGCAGTAACTTTAACAGTTTTTGTTCCACTGGTGACTTTATATGGTGGTGGAGGACTTGAATTTGGATCTCTGAAGAAGAAGCTAGCAACAATATCGCCCCAATTATCCGAAATTAGTTCTGCTCTTGTTATTGTAGCAGTTGCACCACTTGTTTCACCAACAATAGTTGCGCCAGATGCAACATATCCATAATATTGTTCTTCCGTAGCTAAAACTCTTACACCAAAATTGATAAGTTTTGATGTTGCTGAATAGGATTCTCCTGGTGCTGGTCTAGTCTTATCATAAGGATCAACACTATAATTTTCAACAAGAACTGATGGAGATCCAAGTCCTGCTCCAATATCTGGTCTGGAAGTGTCGCCAAACTTATGATTTGGTTTTTGAATTCTAATATATCCAATTTGTCTTCCACCAAAATAAATACGTGCATTTTCAAAGACCTGGAAAGTTCCAGATTGCATAGAAATTTCACAAAGTTTTGGAACAATATCAACCTGTTGACTATCCAAATAATGATAATGCTTTGTGAATGGTCTTAAACCATTGGCATTAAAATAAACGTTTCTAGAACGCATAAATGGATCAACAGTTCCACTTATCTTAACATCCTCAACATAATTAAATTCTCTAGCAGGTCCAGTTAATTTAGGTGTATATTGTGTAGTAGTTGTAGTAGTTGTTGTTGTTAAAGTTCTTACACCCTTTTCACCTCTACCACCACCTTTATTATATGTTTCAGTTTCTGTTTTTTTATTAACATCAGTATTAACGCTTGCTTCTTGAACCCATTCTGCTCCAGTTGATTCTGTTCTTTGATCATCGATATAAATGGTTCTAACCCAATTATCTGATGCAGGATCAAGTACTACGCCACCAACAAAAACAATAACATTAAATGGATTTACATTCTCAACATTTGTTGCGTGAGGTTGTTCAATCCAATCAACTTCCGTATATGCTAATGTTAAAAGATCTCCGGTTTTTTGGATATTTGGATCTAATAGTTTTAAGTTCTGAGTTATATCTGTTTGTGTTCTATCAATACCAGGATCCAATGCCAATTCTGCTGGAATTGACCAAAAATCAACGGGAACAATACCAGTAGGATCAGATTTGCTAATGTCAATAGTAGTATATCTTTTATCAGCAAGTGACTTATCCCTAAAACTGGTAACAATAAATCCAGACTTAAATCTATTGAGTCCAGTTGCATCTGTTACTTCAAGCGTTTGTGCTTTAAGTTCAAGCATACTTAGACTTGTAACATCTTCTAGATTTTCAATTCTTTGTTCTAACTTTGCGATATCACGCATTGTAAATCTTCTATTATCCCTTAATAGAATTTTTGGATCTTTTTGGGGGTTATAAAGATATGCGGGATAACTAATTTGAGCGAGCTCCATCGCATCGTCAGAAAGAATTGGAGAACGAGGATCATCACTAGGTTCACCTTGTACAACTTCAACTTCTCCAAAACGATTGACAGTTACTAAATCAACTCTTGGTAAGTAGTAACTATATCCGATAAATGAAGTCTCATCTGGTGAAACAATATATCTAAAATTACTTTCATAAGATCTTGAACTGAATGCAAACGGTGAAGAAGTTGCCGTAGATGGATCAAATTCTTGAACTCTTGGTCTAAAATCAAGAATGTCAGACGCACGAGTTCCATCTGGAACAGTAGGTATATCACTTGAATACCTATCTTCCGTATATGAATTTACTGTGAATAAATCTCCACTATTTCCTGGCGCTATCTTATAATAATCAAAAATGATTAATAATTGACGAGATGGAATAGCACTTCCAGTCTTTCTTCTTATTTTTGAGTAATCGCAATATTGATTTTTATGTCCTTTATCTAAAATATAATTAGTAGTTCTATCAATATAACTACCAGGAGTTATTTGTTGAATTACTGCATTAATAGAGGATTCTTTAAATGTAACATTCTCACCAACTTCAAAATTATTTTCATTTAAATAAACGAATTCAATTGTTGACGCAGTTTTATTAACAACTTGTGCAACAGATCTACTATTTTGACCTACTATTTTTTCTCCGGTAATTGCATTTGTATCTAATGCCAATCCAGTAGCAAATGTTAACGTATCTAATACAGGCGTCGATGTATTTGTCGATTCGTATACTGCACGAATGTTGACAACATCTGGAACATTCAATGATACATCTTCATCTTCCACCCTAAGACCATAATACTTACTTGTGGTGAGTCCAGAAGCAACTGATCCTGTTTGTGTTGAAATACCACTAGTTCTAGTGACTGATATTTGTCTACTTCTTATGAAGTCTTTTGATTTATTTGTAACCTGTCTCTTATTTAATGTTACAATAACAGTAACATTTGATTGACTTGCTCTCAATCCTGTAAAGGTTATTGAGGTTCCATTAGATCCCAAACTAAATTTACCAGAATTTAATTCATCTGTTATACCATCACTATAATGGACAGAATATCTCTCAGCATCAAACGCCTCAAAAAATACGCTTGTAATTCCTGCACTAGAATCTAAAGCGTCTGCTGTAGTGATTGTTAATGATCCTGATCCATTTGTAGATCTTCCGGTAATTTGCTTTGTGATTGTAAGTTCGGATTGAGAAAGATCAACAGAAGCAATATTTATTTTTGGAAGATTTGCATATAGACCAGAGGAAACAAGATTTAAGATCTTTGGCTCCATCAATGAAAATACAGAATCAGTTGTTGCAGCTGGTAATCCATTATCACAAACTGACGTAACTGCATATCCAGTTGCAGCAAGAGTTAATGCAGTTCCGTCAGCAGAAATTGCTGATATTCTATTAAATGTTGGATCTGTATTTCCACTTTCTTGATACCTTATTATTGCCTCAGTTTTAATTCCAGTAGTTCCAGAGAAAAATCTACCAGGAGATTTTGCTGTACCACCTGTTGTGATATTTAATTTGTCAGTAATTGCAAAATTAGGAGGAGTTCTCTCATATAAAACTGTATCTGCAAAGAAATCTGTTTGTATTGCAGTATTCAGTGAATTCGAATCTTGATATACTGATTTAATATCTTCTGTTGTATAAACATTAAGTGCTTGAATAGCAACTTTAAGTTCTGGATTTTCATTAATAATAACCTGCTCACCAACTAAAAATGTTCCAGAAGTTTGAGATAGACTGAAAGCACTGCCATTTGGTTTTGCTGCAAGGTATCCAGTTGCACCACTGGAAAGACCTCTAACAAAAGAAGTTAAAGGAACCTCAGTTGTTGTATAATCTTTTGCCAGATAAAGAGTGGTATATGTTTGAACGTCAAATAGATATAGATCCCATACAGTGCTGTCACCAGAATATGCAGCATCTGAAACTCCATACCAATAAACTCTCGCTTCTCCTATTTTAACTCCACCACCACCTGCTGTTCCTGGACCATCTCCACTGGCATCTCTTCTTCTATTATAAAGTTCTATAATGTTTGCCTGTGTGGTCTGAGCACCGCTTTGAGAAGCACCAATATTTAAATAAGGAACTCCATGAACGTTATTAACCTTTAAAAGGCTACCCATTGCAAAAGGAACTAAGGCACCATCAACTTTCTTAGTTGTTCTTGGTTTTGGAACATCAACAACTGCCCCACCAACTAAATCAATATCAAATCCCTTAACGTATGCTGTGCCAGCAGACACTTTAACCGACATTAAATTATCGGTTGGAATATTACCTTGATCTGTTCTTTGACCTTCTACATAAAGACCACCATTACCAATTTCATTGTTCAGAGAATTGGCAACAGATATAGTAAATGGATTTATAGCATAATTTCCAGATTCCTCAAAAGTTCTTTTTGCAAAATAATCTTTAATTATATTGTAATCTGATTTATTTTGTAACTTTTTAATTTTTCCTTGATCGACCTTAACTAATTCTACAAAGTTTGTATCGTTAAAATCTAATAAATCTTTTTTAGACAGTTTAACACTAATTTTCAATCTATCTGCGCCAGGTGCAGCATAGTTTGTAAATCCTTTTGCATTATCATTTAGATCTGTATCATCATCTGATGAAATTATCTCTTCAAGAATATCAAAACCAACCCTATATGATGGTTCATTGCTATATGGATCTAAAACAATTTGGGTATTTGGTACATCAAGAAAAACACCCCTAATAAAATAAACACCCTGTGAAACTCCAACAGCATATCCAGTTGCTGTGGCATTTGTAGAAACAAGAGTTAAAACTGTATCTCCACTATTTAATGTTGTATTTCCGTATGTAATATTCTCTTCAAGTATTAATACTTCACCATCCACAAATTCTACACCTTCTCCATCATCTGCACCATCACGGTACTTGACAAATAGTGTTATATCCTCAACTCCTTCCTCAGGTGGTAAAAGATACCCTTTAATAGTGCCAACAACTCCTGATGTTTGGCCTCTTACTTTTGTTCCTCTTCCAGTATTGGCATTTTTTAATGCATCAAGATAGACTGTAACATCAATTCCCAGGTGATCTGGATTCACCTTTATAGTTGTGAAGGCATTGTCGCAAGTAACTCCGCCAGGAATTACCATAGAACCTTCTTTAAAAAGGTGACTTCCAAAAGATTCTATTTGATTTTGTAAAATCGATTGAAGACCTGTTAATTCTCTTGCCTGAACAGGATATCCAGGTTTAAAAAGAACTCGATAATAATTATCTGCCTTATCGAAATCATCATAATAAGGACTTACGTTGAGATTAGTCTTTTGTGGCATTGTTTAAAATTCCAGTACTATTTTGATGTCTTCTTTTTGGCGAGAATTCCTACTAATTGTAGGTCTATTATCAAGATAAATTGTTTCTCCTGATCCTTTATTTATTTCAGGAGTAGATAACCCAGATGTAAAATTAACACCTAAGTTAATTAATTTTGTTCCTGTTGGATTTGTGGAAATTCCAGAAAATCCAGTATCTATTGATGCTGAAAAACCGGAAGATTTTCCGATAACTTGATTAGCGGAAGATTCGAATGGATATAATCTTCCATTTGTAGAAATACCAACGTAATCTTGTTGGTCATAAGTTGTTTGATTATAATAGAGAGAACGATCTCTCAAATATTTTAAAACTTTCGTTTCACTATCCCAAGAAGCAACATATCCAGTTGCTTTACCAGATCCACTAGCGACTATTTGCTCAATTTTTTCACCAACTGTTGGAGTTCCAGTAATTGAAGAAAACTTCAATGAGTATAATCCGGTAAAAGTATTATCTGTGTAAATATTTGAAGATCCAAACGTAGTTGGATTTTTAATGATTGATACTTGCGCAAAACTAGTATCAATTGGAAAATCCTTTGTCGAATCATCAAATCTAGCATACACTAAAACTTTATCTGTTCCCAATTCAGTGTAGATGTCATATCCATGTCCCTGAGAAGGTGGAATAATGGGAACCAATTTAGCATTAGTTCCTGTTGAATTTAAATTTATAGATCCCAAATCAACTAAACCATAATTATAATTTTTACCACCAGATGTAACAACTGTATTTGTTATTTTACCGCCTTCAACATCTACTCTTACTCTACCACCAGATCCATCGCCAAGTATACTAAATTCTTGACCTAATCCGTTTGAGTAGTTAGCACCTGATTTTTCAATATATACGGTTTTAATTTGATTTTCGTTTACAGTAGAGTCGCCAGATTCCCTAACTGCCTGTATTTGGGAATCTGTTGATGTTAACCAACCGTTGGGGACCGTTATATACTCTGTGGAATCAAACTTGACAATATCACTTGGTGAGATTGTAAAAAGATATTTCCAAATATAACCATCACCACTATCACCAGCCCTTGATGGTTCAAGATCAGTAAATGTTGGTTCATCTTGTGAAACATTACCTTTTGGGTTAGTCCCACTAGAACCATTTTGAATACAAATATAAACTCTATAATCACTATTCATTACATAGTAATTTGTATCATATAACCTAGATGAATTAGTCAATGGACTTGGATTGATAATACTATAATCATCTCGATACATTTCGTATCTACTTCCAACTGTCCAATCTATTCTTCTTATTATTCTTCTAATATTTGCAGATGTGATTCTTTTACCATATAAAACAGTATCCGCATAATGATCTATATACGAAAAATTATCTACGGGTGAAGGCGGGTTGGTATTCCAAGTACTAGATCTTCCAAACCCAACTGCAGATGGGTTTGGTAACCCAACTGCAATATAATAAGAATTATTTGTGGACTCCACAGAATCTACAAAATTACTAGCATTCAAAATTCTAAACTGATCAGTAACAATTGCTGACATCGTTAAACGTTTTTTATGTATTTATATCTTGTCATGATAAGTTAGAAAGTTTTCTAATTGCACCACTATTTCTTAATCCAAATGTCCTTCTTTGGATAGTTGGGAATGTTGACAATCCAGCATCTACAACTAAACCAGTAACACCAATAGAAATTGGATTTGGTCTGATTGCAAAATTATATAATCTACCCCAAGAAATATTACCCAGAGGTAAAGTAGTAGAACCTGTTGTTGCAATTCCGACAATATTAGTATTAGTTTTAATATTGCAAATTATCTCAGCATTTGGACCAGAGTTAGTTTTGGAATTTACAATATAAACATTATCTAAGAAACTAGTTCCTATTCCAACAATGGAAGAATCAGAACTATTTACTGAAGTGACTCCAGTTCCAACAGTTGTATTGTATACCAATATCGGATATCCTGTTTGCAAATCATTAGCATCAGACGCATTTGCACGGAAATTAATTTTCAATGCTAATGGATGTCCACCAGTTCCAGTTGTAGTACTAATACCAGTAATAATACCACTAAATCCTTGAACGTTTGCAATTCCAGTGATTGTTTCTGTAGTTGCTGATGGAACTTCAACGATAAGATTTGGTGCAATTGTGTATCCAAATCCAGGATTTGTAATAGTAACGGAAACAACTTTTCCACCAGAAACATTAGCAATTGCTGTTGCGGTTGTCCCAATACCAATTCCTACACCTAGACCAACAGATTCCAATGCAAATGTCCCAACACCAACTGTTGGATTGGAAATTTTAATAGGAACATTTGTAGAATAACCAAGACCAGCATTTGTAATTGTAATTGCGGATATAGTTCCTGCTGCTGAAACTGTTGCTGTAAATCCAGCAGAAATTGGATCTGTACCCTGAACAATCAATCCATCTACGGAAGTGATCGTAACTCCATAGTTATTTTCTTCATAGTTGAAAAATTGTGCATTATCAACAAAAATATTAGAACTTCCTGAAGTAAGGTCTCCAATAATCTTAGCAGTTGGGTAAACATATGGTTCAAGAGAATCTCTGGTTTTGTAAACAATATCACCTTTAATATATTTGTCATTTTTTTGCTTAATCCATTCTATTGGTCTATAATAAGTTTCGTTAATACCAGTTCCAACATAAAGATCTGTTTCAACAGTATCTGATCCGATAATATCAACGATTGTTCTATCTCTTTCTTGACTTGATATTGATGGATAGAATGGACTTGTCTTAACAAAGACATCATCCCCAATTTTAATGGTTTCATTAACATCAATTAATGAAATATCAACTCCATCTTGACCAATATAGAAGAAAATATCGACTTTATCTGATGATTTTGGCGGTTCCGTAAATTCAAATGATGTACCACCAAAGAATCTATATGCATAGGATGGTTCTTGTATTACTCCATTTACAAAAATTAAAAGAACCGCATCGAGATTAATTGCACCAGAAAGAGGATTATTAGGATCAACTTCAAAACTTAACAATTGACCATTGTAGTATAATGGGAATCTTGTTCTACTTCCATTTTGTAAAGTAGATACACTGTCAATATAGTTCATTTCACCGAATGACCAAGATGAGAAGAAATCTTGGTAAGTTTCAACAACTTCTAATTTAAATTCATCCAGTGGTTGTGCATAATCTTTTGCAGTCACGAGACCAATTGGTTTAAATACATCACCAACTTGGAATGCATAACCAGGTCTTGAAATTTGGAAAGACTCAACTACAAACAAGGTAGAACCAATTCCAACAGTTGATGGTGAGGGTCCTATCTTTATATTCATCAGTAGATTTGATCCAGTTTGAGTTGTTGATCCGACACCAACTCTAGAAACACCTATTACTGGTAGATTTTCATATATTGGTTCTGGTGTTCTAATATATGGTTCAACATAACCAGATCCAGCAGTTACAACTGTAAATGCTAATGTACCACCAGCACCAACGGTTGCTCTAATACTTGCAGCAACTCCTGTATGATTTGAATCAGTAACTGCTATTGAAACTGGATCTCTGTACCCAGAACCATAATTTAAATCATACCAAGGAAAAACAGTACCAAGTCCAATGTAAGAATGTGGTAAAGTGCTTGTTCCCACATTTGCAGTAAATGACTTAGCAGAGAGAATTCCGACTATATCGTAAGAATAATCTAAACCACGTGAAGGGAAATAAGAAACAATACCAGCACCTGATGGGCAAGTAAATCCTAATCCAACTAATTTTATTCTATCACCACCAACAAAATTATGATCAGTTACTGTCGTTATTTCAATAATACCAGTTTGATTGTTATATGATGCTGTGCTAATTGATTGTCCAGGTCCAGTATGAGAAATTCCAGTTATACTTACGATAGATCCAGATCCATCTAAAACTGCTCTTACTTTTGCTCCAAGTAGGGGAGCATATCCTAGACCAGGTGTAGAACCAAGTGAAACAATTAGCCCACCTCTTGGAAGTTGATTTTGGTTGATATCAAAATCTGACTTAATATAAGTTCCATCAGTTGAAGTAATACCAGTAAATACAACACTAGAAATACCAGCAACATTGTCATTTACAAATTCATAGTTATTTCCTGCATTATTAATAGTTGTTGGAGTTTGGAAGACACCATTAATGAACAATATACCATTGCCGATGGAAACACCAGTTGTATTAATTCCTTCAACAGTTGTAGTATAAGTTTTTCCAATTCCGGTAAATTGATCTGAGATGTCATCAAACACCATATTTGTGTCATAATTTGATCTTAAGAAAGTTCTACCAGCATACTGTGCTCTTACATAAGGAAGATTGCTTGCATCTCTTCTTGCTCTCGTGTTTCCCTTTGGTGGATCTGCAAACCAAATTTCAGATCCAACTATGTTGAACGATCCTCTATAAACTTGAACAGTCGCACCATCACTATGAGTTGTTGCCGTACTTCCAACCGATGCTCTTACAACAGAAACTGTTGGGAATGTTGCAATTCCGCTGGCATTGATAATTCCAGTAATATTTCCACCTGTGTTGGAACTTACGCCAACTTCAACAACCTTCATGTATTCATCATCAATTTTCAATATATCTCTTGGTTGAATTGAAGAAATGCCACTTAAATTAAAAGTTGCAATACCAACACTAATTCCACCACTGTTGTATTGTAGTTTATGTGATATTGGAGTAAATGTAATTGGTTGCTGAACAATACCATCAAGAGAAATAACACTCTTTGATAGTTTCTTTGACATATCCAATTCATGTGCATTTCCAAGACCAGCAGATGTGAAGGTTACTGCAATCCCCAATGCTGCATAAGATTTTTGAGTTGCTAACTTAAATGTATCTGGTGTGAGAGCAATAGGATATACTTTTTCTGGTAGTTTATCAGTTACAATTCCAAGATAATTTGCAGTTGCACCAATACCCATTGCACTTTGACCAACACCAATAAATGTTGATCTTGGATTATAAGTTAATTCTTCACCGGTATTGAAGAAGTGGTTTCTAATGGTAAAGATTCCTGTTGCAAAATCAACTGTGGTAGTATCCGATGGGTCAAATATTTTTTTATAAATTGGTACACCTTCATGCTTTAAACTGAAGTTAACTTTATTAGCTCTCGTCCCATTTATACTATCATATGCAGAAAGGAACAGTCTTTGATTTGTATTTCCATAATTTAATTGAAGTGGTTCATTGTCGAAATCGCTGTAAGTATATAAAACTTCATTAAATCCTTGAACACTTGTGTTTGTGTTTGAAGAATCTGGATAGAAATTTAGATAAAATTTATCTCCAAAGATTTGTCCACCAAATGTTCCAAGACCAGTTACATTATTTGCAGGTGAAAATGGACCAGGAACGATCGTAACGTTCTCAGTATCGTTCAAAATAGAAACTTGATGAATTGCGGAACTACTACCAGATGAAACTCTTACAATAGATGAAACTGATGTTACCAAATTCAAATCAAAGGTTCCAACTACAATAGATGTTGTTCCAACTCCAACCGTTGATTCTAATTTTGCACTTCTTTCCGAACCTGCTGGTTGCCCACTAACCAAGAATCTATATGTACCTATGCCAGCACTAGTTGCTGCAAATCCAACAATATTTGCTCTTACATCAATAACATTATTTTCTTCATTTTGAACTCTAAATGAAACAATTCCAGCAGTAGAATCATAAATTGCAGTTACAAGACCAATAGAAGATGAACTGTAAGATTGAGTTTTAGTATCAAAGTAATACTCACTTAAATGAGTATTAGATCCATCAAAATCTAATGCCGCTTCAATATAGTTTACTTCTTTACTTAATGTATTTGTAACCTCAATGTTTGCAAATAGACCATTGAAATTGGTATTAGAAAATTGTGCAATAGTTCTTATACTATTTGCTGTTCCTACAGTAGAAATTCCAATAATACTAGATCCTATCAAATTAATAGAACCAAAAGCATATGTTCCAATTCCAGTAGATGGTGCTGCAAATGTTTTTTTCAAAATCTTAATATCATGATCTCTATCAAACCTATTTGTTGGTGTAAACAATAAGGTTTTTCTTCCAGAGTCGTCTACATTGGCGCTAAATTCCCCAAGTAATTCATCTGTATATGCTGTATATTTTTCAAATAAAATAGAATCTAATGTAGATGTCTGTAAAACTAATTCAGTTATTTGGGAATATAATGTGTCTGGATCAACAACCTGAATAGTGTATCTTACATGAGTATCAATAGCATCAATCTCTTCTATTTCAACAAAAGGATCTTCAAATCCTCTGCTAGAAAATCTATTGCTAATGTCATCATGTATTAGTACTCTATTTGTTCTACACTCGGTGTAATCGGTTAACTTTTTATTTTGAATTTTTAAGAATTTGGATTGCTCTGGATTTGTTCTTGTATCATAATCAACAACGTTATCAAAATTATTAATAACGTCTACTCTTCTCTCCTCTATAATATCAAGAACAGCTATACTATTTGTAGTTCCAGAAAGTCCTACGGAAGCTTTCGTTGCGGAAATAATTCCAACATCAGCAAAATTTTTCAGTCCAGCGGGGTGAATAATGCTGTTTACTGGTGATGAGGACTTATCCCATGTTATTGGACTCTTGATAGAATATGATAGATTTTGATAATAATCATTATCTGGTGTAACTTGGTAATCTTCGCTAAGTTTACCAGTATCATTTCTCCATCCAATATTTTGTTTTGATGAATAATCAACTTTAAATCTAGATTTATTTTCTTTAATAGAAATTACATCTGCTATTACGCCACTTATTTTTCCTTTAATTTGATCACCTTTTTTAAGAGAATAAGATCCATTAACCTTAATAAATTCATCTCTTATTGCTGACACAAACAAATCCTGTTCAGCGAATCCTGATCCAACATTAACGAAAAGTTGCTCATTTGAAGCAAATTTTGCTCTCTTTTTAATTATATTAATTTCTGGATAATATTTTTTGTTAATAATGGAGGCATATCCAGACTGGAAAGTTTTTGCTATACCTGGATTTGTTGATAGACCAGCACCAAGCTCATCTACAACTGCAAAAGTTAATACCGCTGGATTGGAATTGACATAAGATTGTATTTTAAAGAATCTATAATCATAATTTTCCGAATTGTATCCAGTTCCAGTGCTACCATCAATTAAATCAATACCCTCAACAAAAATTTCATCACCATCAGCAAATAGTGGAGATGAGAATCCTAAAATTGGAGTTGCTAATGTACACGTCGCTACACCAGCATTTCCTGTTACAATAGAACTAATTCCAACACCATTAGAATTATTAATAGAAATTATTTTATGTAGATCTGATTTTAATCCATATATTGGTGCTATTTGTTTTACTTCAGATATTGCACCACTTGGAGTAATTGCAACTAAAGAAGAGTTATCAATAACAGTTTTTGTTTTATCATTCCAAAGTAGTAAATCTGGTGCAGTTAAATATCTAGATCCACCAAAAACTATATCAATTTGATCAATTGTATCTAAATTATCTAAATTTATGATTGGAGAAATAAATGCCTCTGGTGTCAGTGTTTTGTCTGATGGATATTCGTAACCAATGTCTTTAATTCTGACATTTTTAATTTTTCCAATTGATGTAGATATTGCCAAGACATTAGCATTTTGACCATTTTCACTTTCAATATTGGCAAATTTTGGAAGTTTTTTGAAATTAAATCCTTCTGAAATAATTTTTACCTTTCCAATCGTTCCATTTATAGCTGTTGAAGATTTTGTTGAATATTCTAACTTATCAGTTTGGTCAACCGTATATTTTAAGACAGTTGGAACTTTTGAAGGGGATATACTGAATGAATCTGTTGAAACCCCAAAAATATTGTAGGTCCCATTATATTCACTATTCACATAGTTAATTTGTGAATTATTTGCAACATCTTTATCAGATGTGCTTATATATCCAGATTTTTCTAGTGCATAGAAAAGTTTAGATGGTAAATTCTCAGTATATTCAATTGAAAGTGCTGCTGTTCCAAATCCAACTGTACCAATTCCAATAACATTAAAATCTCCTGAATCGCTTGTACTTATGAATTCATCAGTAAATTTAGCATCTTTGAAAATTTTAAGTTTATACCCACTCAAAGACGAATCTCCGAGATTAAACTTAATAGTAGAATTTTTAACTACATCAATACTCGGATTTATAAGTGCAAACGTATGAATAGATGCACCAGTTCCTACAATATTTACAACCTTTTGATTTGGTGGGACTGTTTCATAACGGGTTTCTGCAAGTCTAAATTGACTACTACTATCTCTAATTACGTAATAAGATCCAGTTTCTAATCCAGAAGCAACTTGTGTACTGTTATAAAATATCTTATCGCCAGTATTGTACCCATGATCTGCTATTGTAATTGTATTTGTTGTGATATTGATCTGCGAAGAATTAATCCCAATTGGATTGATTAATAACTTCTTCTCATCTTCGTTAAATGCAACTGTTAAAGCCGATGTAGTTCCTAGACCAACAACAGTATTTGGGGATACTGTTAACTTGATAGTATCTCCTTCAGATAATCCATGAGTCTGAGCAACACTTATTGTAGTAACTACTCTATCTACTTGTCCGGTTACTTGATTGTAATTAGTTTGTAACAGATACTCAGAATTATTTGACCCATCACTGTAAAAATATAATCCCTCACTATTGGTTGTTAACCCAACCTGAGTTACTAATCCAACATAATCCTTCCCTTTACTGATTATATAAACATCAGATGTTAATGTAGTTGTGTTTGGAATTTGGAATGTATTCAGATTAGATGGATCATTTCCAACAATCAATGAATCAACACCTGCAAGGTCGGATTTTGTAAATGTAATTCTTTGTCCGGTCTTAAAGGGGTGATTTGGAAGATATATGCTTCTATATGGAATCGATACTGTTTGAGTAGTAACTCCTATTGTAAATTCTTTATATACCGCTCCTCCTGGTGTAGTTCCAACACCAACAGAATTTTTTGCATTAAAATAAACTAAATCATTATTTTTAGACTCAAATAATGGAATTTTGGATTTGCTCTTAATAGAAATTCTATCACTTATAACATTTAAACTACTACCGTAAGTATGTGCAACTCCAGAACTTGCATATCTTTTAACTCTTAAAACTCCATTATTGTAATCATTCAATACTCTTACAGTTTCTGTACCGAGATCTGATCTAATAAAAATGCTACCTCCAATAGAAACTGTTGGTCTTGTAGAAACAAAAATATCTTCTATTAATCCACCAGGAGTTGAAGAATAACTATTCATGGTCTTTGCAAGACCAACAGTTTCAGTGGTAAATCCTATTTTTTTAGATCCAGAAAGATTAATAATAGATGTTGAAAGTCCACTGATTAAAACTGTATCATTGTCGATTAAATTAAATCCAGATCTATAATGTGCAGAAACAACTTCATCTGTACTCCATACAAAGACACAAGGAGAATATGATTCGAAATTTGTTTCAATCTGAGTAATGTTTTTACCTATTAGTTCAGAAATTTCTGCTCTGAGTCCGATTCCGCCAGTATCTTCTTGATCAAAATTAATTGTTTCTCCAATTTTATATCCAGTTCCACCATCAACTATGCTAATATCATTAACATCACCTTTTTTAACTGACTCAATAACACTTACTTGAGGTAATACTTCATATGGCTCAACTAGAAAATCGTAATTGGCATATTTATCATTAAGTTTATATGGAAGTGTATTCCTAATGAGATTTGAATTATTAAAATCAAAACTTTGATCTAAGTAAGAATTTTCCTGTATAAAGGAAGACTTGAAAGTATTTCCAATAAAGTATGGGTATAAGGGTTCAAGTTTATTAGATACAATACTTGTAGTTACACCAGCGAAGTAAGCATAAACTCCATTTGGAAACTCGGGAGTTTTGCAGAATCTTCCATTATGTCTATCAAGATCACCATTACCATCATATTCAAAATCTTCAATGAAAAATCCAGAAGAGAATGATGGTCTATTAGAAACTTTTGTGGTATTTAAACTATAACTTGGATTTATAATTCTAACGCCAGACTGAACATCATCTGGATTGGAATATCCATATGGTCCATAGATTGGATTTCCATCATATGCCCATCCAATAATTGGGGAATGGGAAACACCATTATCGGAATAATTAGTTGCCAAATCTTCGGAATATCCGTATATTCCATATACAAGAGAATTGTCAACAAGATTTTTATTAAGACTTGAGAATATTTTTGGAGTTCTTAATCTTGAATATGCTGCGTATCTCTCTGCGTCATTGACTGTAAGATCTCTAACCTTTACATCAAATAGTGCTCCAGAACCTTTTGGTTTTACTTGAATTGTTGCATTAGTTGAACTGTAACCAATGCCAGAGTTAATTACAATAACATCTGTAATTTTTCCATCATTAATTACAGGTCTAAGAATAGCACCAGTACCATCACCTGTTGCATTTAAATCAGGAGTAGAATAATATTCAGAACCCGTACTTAAAACTTGAACATCAATAATTCTACCATTTGAAACAATAGGATTTAATTGAGCATTTTTACCATTCTTTAATGTGATTAAAGGTTTTTTATGTAGATTTAATGTATTTGATCCATATTCAGTTCCATTCTCATACAGATAAGATCCTATAATCTCACCAGTGACGATTGGAGTGAATGTAAAATTGCCGGTAAAAGTTGACCCATAAGAAACATTGGCGTTGACTTCAATTGGTGGATATTCGAAAATGTGATATCCAGATCCTACTGATTTAATATCAACGTATTTGCCTCTTGTAAGATCTGTGGTTACAGTAGCTCCAATTCCTACGTTAATTAATCTAAATGAATCTGAGTCAATTAGATCTATCGAGTAATTGGTAGTAGTTGATAATCCTGAAATTGAGGTTCCAGTTGTTGAATAGAATACAATATCACCCGAAGAAAACCCATGATTCTTAAATGTAACAGTATTATATTCAGTAGAAATTCCTGATGGTTGGACTCTTAATTTTCTGTATTGATATCCAGATCCACCTGCTAAAACTTTTATACTTCTAAGAGTATTTTTTGATACAGTTCTAAATTTATGAATACCTGCAAATGAAGTTGAAGTTGAAAATCCAATTGTATTAATACCAGCTAAGTAATCAGATCTTGTGTTAAAAAGTTTAATCGTTCTGGTATTAACAAATTTTGCGACATACTCATCGCCACTCACCAAAGTTCCAGTAGGAGTATTTGAAATATCTCCAAAAGTTCCAACTAAAATAGGATTGTTTCCATTTTGATTGTAAATTACTCTTTCACCATCAGCAAAATTGTGGAACGTTGTGAAGGTAATAGTTTCGTCAGTTAAATCAACTCCACCACCAATAGTAAGTGCTCTACTATCAAAATCAACTTCTCTAAATCTTTCACCCATTACTGGTTCTAGGATGCATCCAGATCCATTACCACCAGTTACAGTAACTGAAAGAACCTTATCAATATCAAAATCTTGTGGATCAACATAAACTGCTTTTACAGTACCACTAATAATTGGATCAACAAGCGCAGTGACTCCTGTTCCAGTGGTAGATCCAGTGGAAATTGTAATTTTTGGAGGATTAACAACATCATAATCTTTACCAGAATTTAATACATCAAATTCCTTTATAGGTCCATAGTAAATTTTATCAAGTGATTCTGGACTAGAAATTTCAACACCATCAATTAAAATTCCAATTCCACCAATAGTATTATTAATCGATCTTCTCAAATCAGTGCCTGGATTTGAAGAAATCTTTTGAATTGGGAACTTTCTTAAAATCTTATTTGGCGATATTGATCTATCTTCATGTTTTTTTAATGTAAATCTATGAATTCCAGATGTTGAATTCTCAGAAAACTTGACATATTCAGACCCACTTAAAAGTCCTTTCGAGGCATATAATCTTATACTATTCGATGCAACTACTTTGACATAGTATTCAAATCCAGATACTAATCCAGAAAGTGGTTCATCAGAAGTATATACTACTATATCACCATCAATAAATCTAACATTTGATGGGAATTTAATTATTGAATATGCCTGAGCAACATTATCATAGTCATCCAAATAAGTTGAAGATCCATTAGGTATAGAAGCATCTATAATTTCATCATTGATTTGATACGAAGGTAAAGAATTTGATGCAACATAACCTAATTTATCACTATCGCTATAAACGTTTAAAATATTTGAAATATAATTGTTATTTCCCAACAAGAGTGGTACATTTAAACTACTCGATTTTTTAATTTTTCTTCGGATGTCATAAGACTGGGTTGAACTTGGTAAAAATCCAGAAATATTACTTAGAATAACTTGGTTTAAAGCACTATTGATGTTGGTAACTACTGCATTTGCAGAAGCAATATTATTAGTATATGCATATAAAATATCAACAATATCACCCTCACGTAAACTAGACTTATCAATCACACTCAACAGTGTAAAAGTTGATCCAGAAATATTTGATACTTGATATCTTGTGCTTGTATTGTAAATCCAAGAATTTGCAAATATTTCTTTATAAGTCCTATCTTCCGCTGGATTTTTAATTACTTCTCCAAGATTTTTAACCGTTAGTTCTTCACCCTCATCTACAAGAGAGATATCCCCAACCTCTTCAAATTCTGAAATAACACCTGTTATGCGAAGATCAACTCTTTTTGATATATCTCCATTTTCATAACCATAGATCGTTTCATTTGATCTAATGTCTGAGGCAATAGTTATTGTACTAGTAATTCCTGTACAACCAAAAAATTGATTTATACTCTTTGATGTATATTCGATTATATCATTTCCACATATTAAAGTTCCTGTCTGCCCAAATCCAATTGTAGAATCAACAGGAATAATTGAAGATCCTACTGAAACTGATTCTAAAATTCTTGTTTTACCTGGAATTGTAAAAATACCTTCAATTAGGTCTCTTTCATTATATCCTACAAATAATCCCAACTTGTAATATGTTTCATTATTTCTTGTAAAAACTTCAATATCAGAGACTGATGCATTTGTGTTTACATCTGTCGATTTAAATATAGTTTGACCTTCTAATTTAAAAGGATCTCCAGAAATATTTTTGGCTACAACAAGTTCTCTTCTAATATAATCGGCAGATGATGGTTTAATTAATCTACCTTCAAGATCTAAAACAATTGCATCTGCACCATATAAAACTTTAAATAAAATTTTAACAGACTCTTCAATACCTTTTGATTGGTAGAAGTTTCTTGCATGTTTAATAAAATTACCTACATCAAGATCAGAAACAAAATCATAATTTTCCAGTCCAGGAGTAAATGTATACTTTAACTTTTTATAAAATTCTTGTAAGAATAAAACGCTTAAATTGATTACTTTTGAATTTTTGGTATGACTTGCTTCAGTTGTCTTGGAAAAAGTTAAACTTTGTTTGTTGACGTTATCATCAAAACTTGATATGCCAACATTGTTGTAGTTTGTAATTCCACTAAATCCACGAATACATCCAGTAAAGGTATTTGTCGTAATACCACTGTAAGTGATAATTTCATTATCAATTTTTAGAAGTCCATATTCGGATGGAAATCCTTTTGTTGAGGTGACAGTAATAATTCCAACAGAAGATGTTACATCATATGATAAAATTGTTTCTCCATTAATAACTTCTGGAACCAAATTATCAAGCTTTAAATACTGATCTAAATTTTCAACAATGTCTACATTTCCACCTTGAAATTCTTGGGAAATGTAATATTGTTTGAAGAATTCAGTTGCTTTTGGAAAATCCGAAACTATAAATTCTGGAAGTTGACTCTCAATAATTTTATTGATTTGTACTCTCTTCTCAAAATCTGACATATTTTATTTCCTCTCGATTTCTCCGTTAGAATAACTTGAAGTATAGTAGTCTCTTGTAAAAGTAACTCCGGAAATATCCTCTCCCGAAGCAATAACATCTCTAAGCATATTTATCTCACTATTTGAAATATCAAAACTCAAATACAGATCTTTTAGTCCAACGACATCATTAGAATCTGGGAACGCCTGAACTTCAATAATTTCATTATCCGCAACAGTTGAAGTGATGTTAATTGTATTAACAATGATTTCTCCATTTGTATAATCAACTGTGCCAATTGATTTTAGAACAACCTGATTTTGTCCCTTTTCTGTCGGTAGAATAACTGCCAAATCACCCATGTATATAATGTTTCCATTTCCATCCGTTTTACTATCATCCAATTTAACAACTTCTTTACCGTTACTACCAATTACTATTTTTGTTTTTGGAACATCTGTGAAATAGACAATATCATCAGAACCTTGAACTTTAAATCCTGTGCTTTTGATATTAAATCCTTCTGGGTTAATATGGAAACGATTTCCAAAACATAGTTCATATTGTGCAAATTGATTCACAAGAACTTTCATATCTCTTCTAATTCTTACCTTTGTAATATTAGAAGTAATTGAATTATCAACTCTGTCAATCAATTGTACAACTTTACTATATTTGAATCTACCACCAAATCTATTCATATCAACATTTTTGGAATATTCAGTCAATGAAGAAATAATCGATGTTTTTAAATCATCGACATTTGAAACTTGATTTACATTATAATAAACAGTTGAATCAATTTCAACGTATAGAACTTTAAGATCAACAATTTTTTGATTAATACCTGCAATAGAATATTGTTTTAATCTATTCAAAATATTTTGCTTATCAAAATCTGAAACATATGTTCCATTTTTTGGTTTAATGCTAATCTGAACCGTTCCAAATTGTGGTGGGATTAATTCTTCACCACCAACAACTGCAACAGATTCTGCGTTTGGATAAATCGATTGAATGATTGCCTCATAATCCCTTGACGTTACTGCTCTATACTGTGCAGAATAAAGTCTTGGAGCAAAATACTTAACAGATGCTATTGGTTCAATTTCTCCACCATTTGATGACTTTTCAATCGTATTGATTGTGATAGATCCAGATGGAATTACTCTGATATTTGAGGCATCAACAAAATTTCCCTGAAAATCAAATACAGTTGCACCGTTACCTCTTTCACCATCTGTTACAATGTATTTTGCAGTAATAACCGAATTATTATCAAGTTTCTTACCAAAATATCCATCACCAAAAAGAAGTTCATATTTCTCATCCTGAACTTCTTGAACCAAATAAATTTCAGAATTCTTATCTAATCTTAGAATATTATCTACTTTATAATACTCTCTACCAACTCCACTATCATTGATACCCTTTACATAGACAACAAGTCTTGAAATATCAATGTTTGGGTTTTCGAGAATAAATCTTTGATCTTGAGAATTATCAACGGTCCATTGCTTCGTTAATAAGTTTCCTTGATAAATGTAAACTGGTGAAGTTGATGATCCAAACTTTGCAACTCCATTCTTTACTGTTGTCGTAATATCTTCGGAAATCGAAAATCTATATGATGTGTTATCATACGATCCAACACATACCAGACCCGCTTGAAGCGTTAGAAAAGCACTCGAGGTGCTAGTAGGAACCTCAAAGGTAACTGCCGCCCTAGAAGCGGTTTTAGAGCGGGGTACGTACCCAATGTTTCTTGCAAGAGAGACTACATTTTCTCTAACAGTTGCAGAATCCAAGAAGGATTCGTTAACAACCATGTTTGAGTTGAATGCCGTAATATAAGTGTTATATGCAAGAGTATCAATTAAAACAGAGAAATTAGACCCTTCAAAGTCAAAATCCGTGAAATTTGAATTTGCACGGAGATAATCTTTGATCTGAGTTTTAATCTGATCGAAATCTAAGTTCGTAAACTGTGTAAAAGGCATTTTATCTTGTTGCCTCTAATAAGAATGTAAATTGTTGTGTTGGAAAATCTTCTCCAATGATATCAAAAATGACAGTCACTTCGAAAGTATTGTCATCTGGCCTTGCATCAACATTAACAACTACATTATCTACACGAGTTTCAAAATTATTAATTGTAGTTCTAATTTGATCCTCAATTACTCCTGCTGTACCATAATCTACAAATTCAAACAGACTTCTACGAACATTAGATCCGAGAAGAGGATTGAAAAACCTTTCTGTTGGAATTGTTTCAACCAAATTTCTTACAGACCTGGCAATCGCTCTCTCATTAGATAAAACAGGCAGATCTTTTGTCACAGGATGAGGTTCAAAAGATAAACTAATATCCTTGAATGATCTGGATATTCTTGTGACTGCCATTGATGGATAGGTTTTCTTGCTTTATTTATACCTAGTGCCAGGAAGATCCATAGTTTGGTTCTGTTCCATATTCCCAATCATCATAGTCTTCATCATTACGAATTTTTTCGTGCAATTCAGTTTGTTTTTTAAGGTCATGACGTGGTGCAGAGTCGTGCATGACCTCTTGAATCACTCTTTTTGGTTGTTCAGTATAATCAGTGATTAATTTTGTGGTTCCCCACATTGAATACATGTAATTTGAGTCTCTATCGACTGGTAAATTAGACATTTTAGCTCCTGTTTTAAACGAATAAAACAGAACTTTTATAAAGGAGGTTGCTATCTCCTTATGTCTATTTAACGATCGACTTCACGCAGCGAATAAAAGTCCGAATTGAGATATTTGAGTATTTCTAGGGCGATTAATTTGGGATTTCCTTCACCACAAGTGTATACATCCACTGCCAGACACCCATTTTCAGGCCAAGTGTGGCAAGAAACATGACTTTCGGCAAGTGCAATCACGACTGTACAACCTTGTGGTATGAAACAGTGTGAAAATACGTTCAAAACGGTCATTTTCGCACGTTCAATACCTCTAATCATGACGTTTTGTAGAGATTCTACGTCATTGATCAGGTCAAAATTAACATCATACACCTCGAGGAGCAGGTGTTTGCCCATTGAATGTTGTTTCAACTCAGGATTTTGTAAAAATTTATTTATTTTTGTTCCAAATCAGTGATTTCGTACATATAATGATCTGATGTTTCAATTTTTCTTTTATTTTCGACAGAATAAACTGTTAGATCTATTTCATAACCAGGATTTTTATTAATTCTGTTGAATGTCCATGCATTATCATACCAAATAATGCGATTATTTGGATATGCGTAATAATTTCCCGTTTCTACCTTGAATAAATGGGCACATTTATGTTCAGGTGTCTCGGAAAAATTAAGATCCGTAACACCTTTGTTTTCCCAAGACCAATCAAGGGTAAACATATAAGTTCCAACGACTTTTTTTCCATCAGGACGAACTAATTCTGCCTGCAATCCTGCAAGCCGCGCACGTTTTTGGACATCGATATAGGGAGAAAAGCAGTCCCAATACATAATGTCTTCTAAGGGTTCGATTGGTGCATCTGGTTTCCAACAAAAAGCGTGAAGAGGACGACGAGTCCAATTCACGCCATTTTCAAGAAATGCCTCAAATAGAGGAACTCTTTTTTCAATACTTGCAACACAATGTACATCACATTTTGTTACTTCACCATGTCCCATTTTATGGTTAAAAAGAAATTCGTTACGAATATAACAAGACCAATCTGGAAGACTATGGTTTAAATATGCCATGATTAACCCTTACCTTGTCCTCTATACTTTTTACGAGCCCCATTGCGAGAAGACGCGGCATATTTAGTTCCCCCTCCATCGCCTTGGCGAGACTTTTTAGGAGGACCAGGAATATAAGATGTGCGCTTATTCAGTCCACCACTTGCTTTTGCCATTGTTTAATTCTCCAAATAAATTTCAGTGTCAAGTTCGCTTGGATTTGGAGAACCTGTCTGATAAAACTGTTGAGACAGATCCTCCATAGTGTCGAAGTATTCTTCCTCTGTAAGATTCTGAAAAATTTTACGACCCTTACAGAGAATATTATACCGCTCTTGTGCCATGTCAGATGATTCGTGACTTTTCGTGACCAACGCGAATGCGAGGATCACACCAGATTTCAAATCCTGCTTCTTTTGCATCCAAACAGAAGGATACGTCTTCTCCACACATGTCTTGTACTTCACCAGACTCAAAGACTTGCATCTTAGGAGCAAACCAAGGATACTTCATGTCCGTATGTTCAAAGACACCGTTCTTAATCAGAACCCAACCAAAACCAGTGTAGTCAACAGTAAATGGTTTACGACGCTTTGAAATACTTTCACCAGTTTCATGATTCATCACTCCACCATTGCCTCTAAAATCATCTTCATCGAGCCAATGTGCAACAGAGGTCGTTTGACCATCTTCGGTCATATACCAACCAGCGGCAATGTCCTGATCCATCAGAATCAGTTGCCAGAACTTTTCGGTATTGAAGACAATATCACTATCAATCCAAAGTTGCCAATCATATTTCAGTTTACCATCCCATGGCTTCTGATCGGGACCACGAAGAACATTTGCACCAAGACACTTACAACGTGCAAAGTTCACCATAGAACTATAATCTTGTGAGATCTGAATACTTGCACCTGCCTGTACTAGATCAAAACAAAGTTGAACAAAGTTTTTTAGAAACGTATAAGAAACACCACGACCAGGAAGACAGAATACAATTGTCTTTCCACGTACCATTTCTCTTGCCTTATCGAAGTCCCATTCAGGTTCTTTTGCGACGACTGGCGATTTTGCTTTTACAGTAAATCCTTTTGTCATAACTTGATTAATTTACATTCATATCATACAATATTATGTAGCGGTTGTCAATTGGGGATCTCTTCGTATCTTAGGTCTTCAAGACTATAATCAGTTTTCATAATACCGACCATATTACGAAGAGTCTTCCAAGTTACATCAAATTCTCTTTCATCGACAGAGTGAAATAAACACTTATCTTTTGCATAGATATCGTATTTTTTCATTCACTTTCCTCTGAAAGAATAATATCATTACCATCTAAATTAAAGGTAATTTCTGTGTCCTCATACCAGGATAATTCGTTGATCATCCATTCTGGTATTTTAACCGAATATTCACCTGTAATTGGATCAACCTCTATGGGGCGTTTTTCCTCTCCGGATTTTTTTCTCATTCTCTGGATTATATTTTTGAATTATATATGATTATTCAATAATTAAGTTCCAAATCATTGTTTTTTTACATCTAGAACTTGCAAGATTTGAAGCGATACGACTTACGGTTCTATTTTTATTTTTCATTCTCATATTTACAAAGTCATAATTCTCTTTTACCCATTCTCTAAGATTATATCCTTCCCATTCCTTTCCACTTAGAGTGTCTATGATTTTATAATATTTTTTATTTCCTTCTGATGCATTATCAAATCTGCTGATCCACCTCAGATTTTTGTAATGATTGTTTTTCTTATTCTGATCAATATGATCTATTTCAGTATAATTTTGAGGATTTGGTATAAAGGTTTCTGCAACTAATTGATGAATACTTCTTTTAATTTGTTTATAGTTTCCATTCTCATCATATATTGAAATGTTTATACATTCATAACGTAATTCTGGATATTTTGGATGTCCTCTAAAAGCAGGTTTTAGATAAATTAAACCATATTCATTTACTTTACCGTATTTTCCAGTTCGATCATATTTTCCAGGTTTGCGATATGCTCTACCATCTTCTGTAATATAATAACCAGGATACTGAGTTTCCTTCATATCCTCAGGAATTTTTATTTCTGGATAATTATAAGTCACTTTTTCTTTTGGTTTACCTATGGGAATATTCCAATTTTCTCTTGGTTTTTTCAAGTAAACCCATTTTCCATCTTTTTTGATGAATTGTGCGCCTTGCTTATTTGTTTTAATTGTTCCTTCTGGAAGTTTCTGTTTTCCCATGATCAACCTTGTACTGATAAATTTTTTGCGAAAAATTTTTTGATTTTGAATGTATTTGAATTTATGATTTTGAAATGCCTTTATGATTTATCGCGCTTTCGTAACACTTTGTAGACTCAGGGATCCATTGCGATTTAGAACGACCCCCCCCCTTATACCCCATCACGCGCCGCGCCCGACCCCCGCACCCCGCGGGGGACCTGCATCCTCACGAACGCAGAGGGGGGTCACCCCCGCCCTGCGTGTGCCTCAGAGTACTGGGCGGCGATGGCGGTAGCGGGCACTCCCCAATGGATGTACTGAGAGGGGCGGGATCCGTTCTTCAGTTGATCAGCGCGGGAGATCCACTTGATCTGGCGGGTCTGGAGGTCAGAGCACATGGCAAGGGGGAAGCGGGTCATCGGTCTGAGGTGTGAACTGAGAGAATTGTAGAGCACGAAGGGGGCAGGGGTCAATACCCCAGCCACGAAAGGAACTCACCCGCATCCACGGGACCGAATCGGGCGGTCACCCCATAGTCGGTTCGGAAGTCATCCCACAGACCATGATCCTTTGCTGCCTGGCAGGCGGCGGACCAGCGGATGCACCCGTTCTCATCGGCGCAGTTCCAAACGATGGCGGGGAAGGTGGAGCAGTGCATGGGGTTGTCTGAACTGAGAGTATTGTAGCAGATCAGGGGTTGAAGCGGTCGGCGTAGACCTGTTCCAGGCGGTATGCTTCGGATTCGCGGGAGTCGCTGTCCAGGTTGCCCTCCAGAGTTTGGCGGCAGTGGATCAGTTCGTGAATCAGGGTCACCACGTATTCAGAGCGGGGCAGGTTGCGCTCCACTTCCACCAGGAACTCCAGGTCATCCTCCTGCTGCTGCCATCCTACCACACCCTCAGAGGTCAGGCGCTTATGATGAACCGTGATCGCCGCGGCCCCCAGCAGCGGTTCCTGATCAAGCATGAAGCGGTAGATCTGCTGTGCCAGGCGGGGGCGTTGCTTCTGTCCTGAGGTGAGCAGCATGGGTCCGTTGCGGTTGAGAGTATTGTAGCAGGTCGCGGGTCAGTACCCGTTCAGGAAGTCTGCCAGTGCCTCACGGTACTCTGCCTCCGTCTCAAAGGTGCGGGCACCGATCGTGCGGGGGTAGGTTGCCTTCGGAGCAGGAGCGTTGCTGGGCTCCTTACCCTGAGAGCGGATCTGCTGAGCGTAGGGGTTGGAAGCGATGGTCATGAGTCGTTTCGTTTGAACTGAAGTCAGTATAGGGCCAGGATGGGGCAGATCGCCGCGGCCAGTGGACAGTTCAGCGGGCGTCCCTTTCCTCTTGCGTCACCCCACCGTTCCACCCCTGATCCTCCAGGTAGTATTGCAGTTCATAGGATGATGGGGAGAATCCAGGACGGCGGAGCATCTCAGCGATCACAGCATCATGGCAGGCATCATTGCCAGAGCAGTTGGCGCGGTTCTCCAGATCCTCCAGTTGCATGTCGGTCAGTTGGGAGAGCAGGTCAGGGTTGGTGCCGAAGTCGATCATGGGTCCGTTGCTGTTGAGAGTATTGTAGCAGATCAGCGGTTCGAACCGCGCTCAAATCCGTTGATAAAGGACTGGAGCATCGTGGCGCCCAACTCCTGCCAGAACTGGCGGTCGGTGGCAATGTCTGCCGCGGCCTTTACCCAATCCTGCGGGGTTGCCTCAGCAATGGCGCGTTGCTCATCAGGGGTGAGATCGAAGCGGGTCATCAGAGTGCCTTGCGGTTGTGAGAGTATTGTAGCAGATCAGTTGGCGAACCATGCCTCATGGGCAAGGTCGGATGCCAGTTCTTCCAGGTTGTCAGCGGTCACCCGCTCAACATAGAAGTCCAGGTGATCAGGATCCAGGCGGTCCAATCCGCACCCGTAGAGATCCTGTGCCTGTGCCTCTGCCAGGTCGATCAGTTCCTCTGCCAGTTGGCGGCGGATCTCAAGGGCGTCGATGGGGCAGGTCATGGGTCGTTTGCTGATGAGATCAGTATAGAGGCAAAAGGGAAGGGTCGTCCCCCTCCGTTGTGCCACTATCAGAATTGGACTTCGCTCAGGGTCGGGGCGCTGATGGCGGCATAATGGGCAGCAGCGTCAGCGATGTTCTCCTGCTCCACTGAATCGGTGATAGAGTCCAGGATGCTCAGCAGTTCGGCACCGTTGGCGGCGCGGTTCAGCAGGGCAGCAGCAAGGTCAGCGGTCATGATGGAAGGAAGGTAGAAGGTCAAAGGGTGGGGGAGAATCAGGCAGCGATCAGCAGGTCATTCTCCCAGCGGGCGGCGCTCAGGATCTCATCATAGATTCGATCCGCGACCTGATCAACGTAGCGGCGCTCATCTGCTTTCATGATCGCTGCTTTGCACTGGGCGGCGATCTCATCGATGCTGAGGGCGCGATCGGTGGCAGGGTTGTAGCGCATGGTTCGGTTGAGTGAACTGAGAGAATTATAGAGCAGTTTAGGGTCGGTGCTCAGGACCTTGTGCCAGTTTAGAGGTCGTCCATCATCTCACAGATCTCCAGACCGTCGATCACGGGATCATCCCAGCGGCAGCCGTCTGGGGTCTCCTTGCTGCCACACTCCCAGAGTTGGGCTACCAGGTCCTGGTAGTTGCGGCAGCGGCGAGCGGCATGGTAGATGCTCTCATCGTTCTGAATCCAGAGGGCGACGTTCCAGGTCTCCCAGTTTGCCCATCCGTTGAAGGTTGCGGTGCTCATCGGTTTCGTTTGAACTGAAGTCAGTATAGAGGGTCAGCGGGCGATCAGGTCGGCAGCAGTGGACAGTGCGTCTGCTGTCACAACCCGCACAGGGCGGATCGGTTCCCAGAGCAACCATAGCAGGGTGCCACCGATCACAAGGCGCAGCATGGTAGCACGGTGAAACTCAGGGGAACGGGAGCGGGTCAGGGTTCGCATCATCGTTCCAGTTGTGCCAGGGAGGACGGAGCGATGTGAGAGGGGGAACCACAGGAGCGGTAGAAGTCTACCATACGATCCGCCTCCTCTTTACTGGTGAACCACTGAGACCGCCACTCACAGGCATTGTAGGGGGTCTGGTAACGGACTTCGAAACGCATTGGGGTCGTTTGAACTGAGGTCATTCTAAGGGCAGCGCCGCTCAGTGGCGGTCGCTGATGTGCCAGTTGGTGGATTGGACCTGAGGGGGAGCGATCTCATCACGGCGCACCGCCTGGCGGTATGCTTCCTCTGCTGCCACCTTAGCGGTGTACTCTGCCATCACGCTGGCGATCAGTTCGTCGTGAGTCATCTTGGTTTGTTTCATGAGATCAGTATAGGGCATCAGGGGGGCAGTGGGCGGTTTGGTGGACGGTTCGGGAACTGGCACAGGGTGCCTTGCTGGGGGTCGCTGGGGCCCTATACTGAGGTCACAAGCGAAGGAGGGGCGGGGTAGCCCTGAGGACGAAAAAGGTCGTCACGGGGGCAGCCTTGAAATAATAGAAAAAAGAAAGTATAAAAAAAGGGGGCGGATGTTGCCCCCTTAGGTTAATCTCAGTTCAGCGAAAGTTCATCCAGGTTGCTGATGCTGATGGTGCTGAACTCTTGCAGAACCTTTACATCGTTAATGTCAAAGTACAGGTCCACTGCTTCAACAATGCCGTTGTATTGTGCCTGCAAAACGTGGTTAATCTTGGTGCGTTCTTTGGCACTCACAACATCATCGAATCCCTGAACTTCGCCTGCTTTGTTGAAGCGGGGTGCCACACGGGGAAGCACACTCACAAACAACACTTTTTCCATTTGAATGTTAGGAGCGAACATCAAACGTGCCGCTTCGCCTACACTGGTGTTAGCGTAGTTTTTAATATTTTTGTTGATGTTGCTGTTAAGTGCTTTTCCAAGAATAGCAACCTTAAGTTCACCATTAACAAACCCAGCAATATCAATGTCAAAGGTGCCACCGAAACCATCAACGGGAAGTTGGTATTCATACTGCCAGGTATATTCTGCCCAATCAGGATTTGCATTCAGAACCTCATCCAGCAGCACTTTATGAAACTCATCAGTACGCTTGGAAGAACGAACGTTCTGAAAGGAAGTCTCGAGGAAGGTTTCCATGTTAAGTGAAGAGAATTGTTTGTGGGGGGTCGGTTTCCTTCCCCCCGATGACATTAGTATGGCAGAGGGTGGGGGTCACCGCAAGGGGGTGTGTGCCACTTCAACGATTGGCACACTGAAAGCGTCCGCTGTTGAAGTTAGCGTTAGAAAAGACCTCACGATTGACCAGTTTGAACATACCAAACTGATTCACCAGAACGTAACCCTCAGAGTCGATTCTGTTGCCGTAGAGATAAGCGGCAGGACCATCATTGCGGCAGATGAACAAACAGTCATCTTTGATAGACTTCACCAATTCCCACAAACGCAGCAGGTTAGCATCACAATCGAAATCCTCAGGGTTGATCTCTTCACCAGCACGAATGCAGGCGTTGATCTGTTGTTTGATCTTTGCTGCCTCTTTATCACTCACGAACTGTGCAGTGGTTGCCATTTGACGGGCGAACTTACACACCTCTTCAACATCAGCGAACGAATCCTGATTGTGCAGGATGTATGCATTCGGTTTCACGAACTTCACCGTTTCAGTATCAGTCCAGGTGCTACGGTCAGGGAATGCCTGAGCATCACGAAGATCACTCTCAGCATAATAGCAAGTGTGAGGGGCGATGATAATTTTCTGGGAAACTACATCGGGGAACTGATACGTAATGGTGTTGGATTTGTATTCAGTATCACCACCGAACCCGATGAAGTCTGCCTGATAAATTGTCTCAAAGCGGGGCAGATAATCAAAGCACGAATGCAGAATGTCTGCCACGTTGCCTTCATAGTGTTGATCAATCTCATCGTGAGAGTGAGCAATACGAATCTTCTTTTTGTTGAATACTGCTTTCGTGCCCACGAAGAATGTACCCGTTGCAGGATCAATCCCCCACACAATTGCAGGGGCGCCATCAATCTTGACGCTCAGATTGCCAGGCGTCACGAACCAATCCAGGACAGAAAGATCACCCGTGAGGATGGTATCTTCGGGGTGCTCGAGGTGTGTGTTTTTCATGCTGTTAGTATGGCACGGAATCGGGGGGTCTGGGCGGTTTGGTGGACACTTGCCCAACTGGCACAGGGCGGCCGCTTCATGGTATAAAAAAGGGGGGCACGAATGCCCCCGAATTCTTTATGCAAACATGAACCCATCTTTGAATTCATACTCATTGTAAACAGGCGAAGTTCCCGCCTGTCCAACGAACTTATGAACGAACCAATTCCAGTTGCGTTGAAATACACATTCGCCCTTGATTCCATGCTCTTGAAGAATCGCATTCAGGCGGGATTTGGTGGTGTTGGACTGATGCCCACCATCAAAGATCTGCACGAAATCATCACCAATGGTGGCAATGTGGTTGCCGTAAAGAAACACTTTCGACTCGTTAGTTTCAGAATCGAATTGAACAGAAGTGTTGTCTTTTTGCCAGTTCTGATTGTTCAGAATGGCGGCGTTCATTTCACGTTCGATCTTACGCATGGGTTGAATCGCGTTGACAAAGGTAGTATGGACCAGATCGGGGGGCATTGCAACCCCCCTTGTGCCACTTCTCAGACTGTCACATCCTCCAGCAGTTCGGGATTGTATTCTGTAACCTCAGCGATCAATTCTTCATCAGAATAGGACGAAAGATTGTCCCTCAAAGTATCATAAACGAAACACTCCATTGTTTTCATGTCCATCCCATCTAGAATCTGCTGAGCATAATCAGCGATGAGTTCTTCGCGGTTGATTGTCATTTCAGTTAGCGTAGAGTGGGAGTTTCTTACGGAGACTGATTGCATCGTCAATCATCTCACCAACCTGTTCGTAAATGTAGGACGAACCACCTACATCAGCGAGCACATCTTGCGTGAAGAGTGAAGAAAAATACACTTCCTGTTCGTCTTCATCATTCTCAAACACATCATGTTGAGTGAACACGAATGCAGCACAGGGAGCGTTCTCACCTTGACTCTCAATCATTGAGTTGATAGAGTCACGAAGTTCAGAAAGTGTGCGGAACATCAGTAATCGTAGTTTGCGTTCAGGTACTCATTGAGATCGAACTTCTCACCTTCACGAAGTTCGGGAATGTCCAGGTCGAAAATCTCACCTGGCATGTCTTGAATCTCTTGCCAGAGTTCATCAAACATGGTTTGTCTCTCAGGAACGAATGTAATTTATCAGGGGGAAGATCGGATTTCAACCGATCTTGTGCCACTTGCTCAACCGTCACACCTCACTCATAACTTTAAGACGACGCATGATATCATAAATTTCCATATCATCCATATCGACTTCGTTCATATCAACGGGAGCGAATTCTTCGAGGTTAATATTACCATTTGCATAGATCGGAGCATAATACAACTCATCACCATCTTCCTGACTCAAAGTATACACACAACCGTGATTGGTGGAAGTGAGAAAAATCATCGGAAATCTCAGGAACGAAACCAACATAACCCGCCACGTGGCAGATCACAACCCCCCTTGTGCCAGTTCTAGAACTGTCCACTAGATGCCCCACCAGGTCCGCTGCCGTGCTATCTTATAAGAAATCCAATGAGGGGAAGGGTATCCCTGCTGACGAAAATACATCGCCACTCCCCCTGCCATAAAATATTCATTCTCAATAAGAAACCCCTTATTGAGAATAGGGGATCTTGTGCCAATTCGAGAACTGTCACATTAATCGAACGGATCGAACTCTTTCACCCTACAATGGAGATCTTCATTCGGTTCGAGTTGTAATAGTTCTCGCCAATTAATATGATCTAGATCTAGATCATCATAACACATAATGTCTAGTGTAACCTGTACAATGCGTTTCTGTGCTAACATGACATCTAGATGTGTATGTGTACTAGATTATATCATGCATAATGACGATACGCAAGTGATTCATAATCTTGCCCATCTCGTGCATAATCCTCGTCGAGATCCTGTGCATCTAGTGCATAATACTCGTCGAGATCCGCGTAATCATTGCCTGTGTATGTGTAGTCGAGATCGTAGTCGTCGTACATAAGCTCGTCGAGATTTGTGAACGCTATCGTATTGTAGCATAAAACTCGACGAGATGCAATCTAGACTAGATGTAGAGCTCGTCGAGAATCATACCAGTATATATACGGTCTCGTCGAATTTTATGTGCATCTCGACACATATCTCGACTAGATTCTATCACGAACTTATAAGAATGTCAAGGCATTATGAGTCTTGTGTGGGTCTGGGGAAATTTCGGCGGGTGTGTGGGTTGACAACTGCGCGTTCTTATGCTAACGTGCTAAGCCTGCATAAGATCTGAGTATTACTTATAAGATCTGGGTATTCTCAACACAATACCTAATTGATTCTCAACAAACAATAATTATTGAGAATGTTATAAGAAACACAAATATATTTTTGTTAATAATAGGTTAAATCTTCATTGTATACTATACAACACAAAATCTGATACACCATACAATAAATCATATATACCATACAATATAACACAGTATAACACCTTACAATATACAATGGAAAGAGGAATCATTTACCTTATTCTCAACAAGCAAACAGGTGAAAAATACGTCGGAAACACCACACTTGCAATGAACAAAGAATGGGTACACCACATAGATCGTTCTAAAAGAATGTCCTCAGAACCCTTACATAAGGCATTCAGAAAGCATGGTGTGCATAACTTTATGATTAAAGAACTGGATGAGTATGATAATACCTGTTTAGAAAGTAAGTTAAATGAATGGATAGACAAATATAAACCTGAATACAATCCTGCTCCTGTTAATGCAGAAAAAACGGTAATCCCAATGCAGGAAAAGCGGGAACCCGTAGGGTTGAGCGATAGCGAAATACCTAAACCTAAAAGAACATATAAATCATCACCACACCTCATACAATGGAATGAACAGAATAGAGGAGATGGTAAACACTTTGGTATTAAGATAAGAGGTAAGAACTTAGATACTGGTTTATGTACTGACTATGAAAATGCAAGAGTCGCAGCAGAACAGGTCACAGGTAATCCGCGAAACAATTCGAACATTCTACTTGCTGCCAAAACTGGTAGAACTGCATACGGATACAAATGGCAATTATTAGAAGAGAAGAAGAATAAAAGATCGGTATTTGGTGTCAATAAAAAAACGGGGTTGATTGGTCCCCGTTATGAAAGTATTAATGCCGCTGTTCGTGCCTTTGAGTGTACTGATAAACACAGCATTCTCAAAAGTTTGAAGAATCCTGGTAAGTATAGTTGGAAGAGTTATTATTGGTTCTATGGTTAATTACTTATTATAAGCCTCATTCTTTTCTCTATCTTCTTTCTCTGCGGTCTGATTCAAATGCATAGTCGTATGCAGGCGCTGTTGATTAATAAGACGATTGCGAAGACGGGCGGCGGCGATTGTTCCCTTAGCCTTTGCAACGGCGACTTTTGTTCGATCCACACTACCATGAATCTGTTCCATCAGTTGCGAAAACGTCTTCATTGTTACTTCGAATCCTTTTTTATATTTAGAAGATTGGTATGATTTCGGAGTTTATAAATCCCTCGTCTTTGACATGTTGCTCCCAACGTGATGCATCTTCAATATTATAGAAAATTGCTTCTTGCTTCGCTCGTTTGTTGTCCTTCTTCAATTTGTAGTATACAACCTGGTATTTCATTTTTGTTCCAATGTCGAATTACGCCTGCAATAATGAATAAGTTAGTAATGAGATAAGTGAGGAATATAACAGTCCGTATATGAGCAACGTGATCTGATTCTCGGTCATTCTTTGATGCCTTTTCTCCAATTGCCTTTGCCCAGAGTCTCCATAATGTTTTATTCTTCATGCCGCCTGTTTTCTTTTCACTTGCAGATCTCTTAACTTCTCACCTGGTTTTCTGAGATCAATATGAACCGCATCTGGATCATTTGGAAGTTTTGATTGTCCTGGTGTCATTTGTTCCTGAAACTGTCTGAAAGTTTTCACGATTGATTCGGAATGATTGTTTCAGAATATTTATCGGTACGATGTCCAACATGATTCAGTTCGTTCCATTGACTTGAGAAGCAAAGAACCAACAGACGATTGTTCTTGTGTAATGAACATGCCTGAACGTTCTGCTCATCCTTTGGAGATACATTCGTCTCAATCGTAATGTATTCCTTATCCACAAAATAAACCCAACCTTCGACTCCTTTGGTCCATTGAACATAATCGTTCAGACGTGGTTTATACATACGCACATTCAAGCGGAGTTCGTTTGGGAATCATTGCCGAATAAGGAGTCGTATCATCAATATTCACACACTTACCGACTGTCTTACTATTGATGGGTGAGAAGTATTCTTTTGTTTTGGTGTTGTAGAATCCCCAGATACTGCGAGTAACCCCACCACCATTGTAACTAAACTGACTATGATTATGAATCCAAATTGCAATAACATTGCGTTTAAAGTCAACTTGCTCATAAGAATATCCTTTGGGTGGTTTGTGGGGGAACTCAATCATTTTTGGGGATTTGGTATGGCACGAAGTGAATTAGGATTGTATCCATCGGCAATCAACTGAGTCAGAACTTGTTGTGTCACTTCTTTGGTCATGTTGACGTATTTCTCATCAACCAGTTCCCAACCACTTGTGCAGAGTTCTTCAATGCGATAAAGTTTTTCCATGATTATCAAGTCGTAAATGCATCAATGATACCAGATTCATACTCATCAACAAGAGCAAACTTTTGTGCCTTGACGACATTTGGCATGATTAGATTCTGATACTTATTATCAAAACCATCTTCCTCTGAGAGAAGTTCAAATGCTTCCGTATCATTCTCAGCAATCAGTGAAACGACTCCACCATATTCAGAAGATGGAAACGGAACCCAGTAGTCAACAATGTAAAGAGATTTCATTGGTATGTGTAAATTACTCGGTCATTTTAGTGTAATAGTTGGTGTTTGTCAAGTTTGCAAGTTGTCGTTGAATCTCAAACTTGACAGGAAACAAATGCGAAGAAAAGAAACCAGCATACTGTCCATCTTTGAGAAGTTCATAAACATTCTCAATCTGCATTTGTGCCAGAATGAGTTTTGTCTTTTGATCCATCACACAAACTCCTGAATGTAATAATCGACGGTGATTTCCAGTTCTGCCGCCTTCTGCTCATAAAGATCTTCGGTGTATTTCTGAGCACAGACCCATGCCTCATGATTGAACTGTTCGACTTCATAGTGTTTCATAAAATCCTCAAAAGCATTGATAAACTGTGTGATGTCTTCGTCGTTCATTTGGCGTAGCGACAATCGGGATGAGGTTGTGGAAGTTCGGCACAGACTTTATCATATGCCTTGAACAGTTCTTGATCACGTTTGATCATCATTCCGTTCCACATTAGAATGCCGATGATTGCAAGAAACCAATAAGAAGTTTTCATCAGCAGGCACCTGCCATCGGATTCACATTCACTGATTCAGTGTTAAAACCAGTCACTTCATAACCAAGACCAATGCGCTCATCACACTCACGCTTAAAATCGTGCTTGGTGATACACTTGGTACTCATGGTGTCCACACCTTGAAACTTCAGAACCTTGTAAACGAACTGAGTGCTGCCTTCGATGGGGAAGTAATCCACAACCATCGTGCCAGTGGTGGAGGTCAGTTGCATTGGGTGTCTCCCGATTACCTTGTAATTATAGGTCAGAAGGACGGCACCACGTCGTTGCGTATGCCAGTTTGCGATCTGTCCATCTGCTCCCAGTAGGAATAGAGTTTATCATAAAGTGCTGGCACACTTCCATACTCTCTGGCAATTCGGTGTTCATCCACATTTTCAAGATTTTGAAGTGCAGAAAGAATCACACCCATCTCATGAACATTTAGATTTACGGTTATTTCTCCCATACAATTAATCCCAAGATACGTTTTGAACATAGAAACTAGGCATGACATTTGACCATGTGCCTAGTTCACCAACACTACCAATTTTATATTCCCATTTATAGGCAAACTTGTTATGACTATCCCAAGTCATAAAACCTTCTTTCTTATCAAACCATGATTTGATTGTCAGACCAAATCGATTTGAGAATATATTGCGAGTGCGAAGTGCTCCACCCTTTTCACGGGTTTCAATCACAACACACAGGTCAGTCATTGGTTCACCCTCATGCATCAGAGCACAAGAAGTTTCATATCGAAATGGTTGGTAAGTTTTTACCTCTTGTGCATACGAAGGTGATGCAAACAAAAGTGTGGTCAAAAGAAGAAACTTTTTCATACGATTGATTTCTTTGAATTCAGTATAGCACGACGGGCAGCATATGCCTCAAATTCAGATGGAAATGATACGATGGTTTGTCCAGTATCAGACCAGACCAAATACCAACGCCCAACAAATTTTTTAATGTAAATGGGTTTCATACACACAAACTCACATCAATTTCTTTGATATTCAAACCACACAGTTGATCATAGACACGCTTACAGATAATATCAGATGCTTTCTTTGCTTTTGACTTTTCATACCAGATGGTGCAGAGACCATCAAAGGTTTCAACACGAATGCGATAGTTTTTCATCAGAAGTGTGCCTCAGAGTAGTCAAGTTGAGTGGAATACTTTGCAATGGCATCATAGCACTTTTGAGTCATTTGTGCATCACCATCAGCGACATAACCAGTCAAAAACTCAAAAGCATACTTCATACGCTGTTCGGGTTGTGCCAGAATACGCTTCAATTCTGCCTGCTGTTTCTGATAGGCAGAATTGTGAGCAAACATCTCACGGTCAACGAAACTGGTGGTGTAGTAGGGGTGCATCAGGTGTTCCCTTGATTACCTTGTAATTATACTGCCTGCATCAGGCGGTTTGGGAAGCACTGTGCCACTTGTGGGACTGGCACACCTCTTTTTTCAATTAGATACTCTACATATAGGGTTTCTTCCTGTTCCCGTGCCTCTATTTCGTGTGGTTGATACCAATAGTCGTATTTTTCCACTGGTTCCTTAGAATAACACAATTTTCCGTATCGAAACCGCAGCGAACCGACCACCCACTGCCGCAGATGGGTCAGTTCATGAAAAAGAGTTTTTATATACAACTCCTCAGACATATAGGTATTGAGTTCAATCAGGAACTCACGGGGACGATAAGATTCTCCCACAACATCGCAATAACCATAAACATGCTCACGGCGCAAACCACGATGATGAATCTCTACATCAATCTTATGGCGTGGGAGAAACCTATTCAGAAACCAAGTGGTAACGTCCTCACAGAGGCGTTTAGAATAACCGTATCCAGAATACGTGATGTAAGACATTGACCCCAGTGCAAAAACCAAATAAACGAAGAGATGAAGATCAGTTTGTCAGTCGTGTTCATCAGGAGTTTCGATAAGATAACCAACGACTATTCCAATCGGAATAGAAAGTAAAATCCACAAAAGTAACCAAGTCATCGGGCAATTACATCCAGAGATTCTAACAGCATCATCGCAAGTTCCATACGATTATCCTCATCAACCACGGGAATGTTAGCATCAACAAACTCAGAAGCAAGTTGAGCAAAGAGTTCCATTGTCCGCTCATCTGCAAATACTGATGTGGCAAACTCACTCTTGAAACCATCACGCAGCAGTCGCAGGGACTTGGTAATGGTCAGTTCACGGATTTCGTTAGCGTAAGTCATTTTAAGAAAGTGTTGGGTCGGAATGAACATCAGCGAAGATAAAGGTAACCACCTGCCCAGTCGGCGTGTTGCAACAACCATTCACGTTGCTCAATGATGCGAAGATCATAGCGAACACCTTTGGCAGGTGCTTTCCAAGATGCAGACTTATACACTTGACCAGTTTTCTTATCCACAAAAGCATGAACAGAGCGAGAACCAGCAGCGTTCATAATGATTTTGTGATACTTACGACCAGTTTCAGGATAGAACTCATAATCACAAATACCCTGTTTCAGTTTCTCAATACAAGCATCATGATACTCTACATCTTCGGTGCGAAGTGCATGAGACTTAATGCTGTAATCAATGAAGTTCTGACGCAGTGCCTCACAGAGAGCATAAGTGTGCCCCAGAACGGCAGTTGCAATGTCCTTTCGTGCCTCAGCAGCGGCGGCGTAGTCAGCGAAGGTCGTGGTCATTGGTTGGTTGCGTATGTGCTTATTATAGAGGCAACTGGGCGCCTCTGAGCGGGTTAGTATGCCAGTTCATGATCTGGCACCCACGAATCATCATCATACAGGTATCCCATCCAATCTGCTGGTTCAGAACCATAGATTTCGATTTCCCGCAGTTCTTCAATCAGTTCGGACAGGTCCATAAGAAACCCTTAATTACCTCAGTATTATAGCAGAAAACCCGCCTTGTGGGCGGGTCGTGTACCAGTTATTAAAGTGTCACTTGTTCATTTGCAAAGTGGGAACAGGCATTCCACCTTCGGTAGGAACATAGATCGTCACGTTACCTTTGTTCGATCCTTCTTCCAGTCCAGTGATATAAAGATATTGAAGATACTCACGATTATCTTTCAGCGAATTGCCAATGATTTGGTTTGCTTTTGCAACACCAGTAGCACGAATAACTTCAGCATCAGCAAGTTGTTGGGCAGAGTCTTTCTTTGCCTGTGCTTCCAGAACTGCTACCTGGCGAGTATATTCTGCCTTTTGCAGTTCAGCTTTACCTTGTAGAGATTGTGCCCACACATTGTAAAGTGGACCAACCACAGCATTGATAATCATCAAAGACAGAAGAAAAGAAACGCCGATGATACCAGCGTTGCGGAGAGTGTTATCAGGTTTCACAATTTACCTCAAATAAAATTCAGGGAATAATCCAATCGTAACCATCAGGTTCTTTAACAGTCTCAAATCCATCATATTCATCAATACGATAAGGACCAGAGACTTCTTCAATAGCAAGTTTAGCACACATTCCGTTTGCTTTGTCACCCAGTTCTTCTACAACTTGAACCAGAATAGGATCATGACGGGAAATATCATTCCCATACCAAGTTTGTTCGGAATACTTTTTGTTGAAAGCAATACGTTCTTCTAATGGCAAGGAATTCCAGTTTTCTGGTTGTTTGAGTTGTTCTTCTGGTGGAACCAACCAAACGGTGAACATATCCATGAAGTCACCATTTTCAATCCAAACTTCTTTGCCTTGAAGTTCCCAGTAACGTAGACATGCTTCACGGGAAAGATTGAACCCACCGTATTTGGCATTATATACTACTTTAGTCATGATCAGAGTTTGAAAGGAGAAACAATAATACGAGGTTCAACATAAACAGGACGAGTCTTACCACTACCATCAGGGTCAGAACACATCACCCAAGTTCCTTCTGCACTATCAGGAGAGAATAGACCATTAGGATCTGCCTGTGGAAGAGTTGTTCCACTCATTTCATATTTTTCTGGATTGGTGTATTGTGTAGCAGCAGGGAGACCATAACCAATAGAGTTGCACAGAAACACAGGACGACCAGTAGTTTCGGGAACAGTGTAAGTATAAGTCACCAGACCATCTTGGTCACGCATTTCAATAATCTGCTTCAGCAACTTACGTTCACGGAAGTTCTTAATGGCAGGCATACCACTTTGAGCAGTTCCTTCCTTCAGAATTTGTTCTTGTTGATAACGTTGAGTATCATCTGAGTTCTCTTCAATACAACCAGTCAGAGTAAGACCAAGAACAGCAAGTGCAGCAACAGAAACGATGGTTTTCATTGAGGAAGATTAGAGATAAAGGATTGAAGATCAGAAGGCATAGCATCGGCAGGAACTTCTACAGCACGATGCCGAATAATATCTGCAAGTGCTTTCTTATGTTCGGGCGATGCTTTGATATATTCAAACTGCATATTTTGTAGTTCTTGAACAGCACCAGTTCGGAAGGACTTTGATTGCTCAAAGGTATTCCTACGAACATTCTCAAACTTAGGAGCAAAGAATGACGTAAAGATCAGTTCGTGATAAGCAATACCCCAAGTCAGAGCACCCAATCCAACGACACCACCGACAATAGCAAGAATAGGTTTCATAATCAGTTGTAAGTGCAGAGTTGTGTCATTCTACCATACTGGATACCTTCAGACCATTTGCCACCAGCACTGATACAATCTTGTTTGGAAGGAAGAATGGAGTTTCCTGTGGCAATACTAAACAAAGCAGCACATCCAATACCAGCAATAGCAACAACAATCATCAGTTCAACAAGAGTGAATCCGTTTTTCATTTTGAAGAAACGTTAGATTTGAAAATAAGATTGGCAAGAAAAATAATGGCAAAGTTCTGCCAGAATGACAAGGTTACACCAAACCAAGACAAAATAAGTCCAAGCAACCATGCTTCAAAGAATAGTCCAGCAACGGCAAGGACAATTACACCAAAAGCAAAACCAAGAGCAGTAGAAGTTTTCATAGATCAAACAGCAAGAGCACCAGAGGGAATTTCAACGATTTCAGGAAGTTTAGAATCATCGAACTGGTGCATATTATAGCACACCCACTCACCACTACGGAAGACATAAGCATACTCTTCGCTGTTATCAGGAAGAAGATACTCACACAGGTCAGCATCAAGGCGAGGAGGGCAGTTATCGCCACGCTGAGAGTAGTATTGAGGACCATATTCTTGAACTTTCCAACCGTGTGTGGGATCAATACTAAAACGATCCTCAGTCCAAGGAGAACTCATATCACCACCATCAATCAATTCAGCGACTTTCTCTTTGGTATCGTAGTGAGTACGAAGAATGCGACCCATCCATTCAGGATAACCATCCCAGTGGGAATATGCAGACAGAATAGAACCATCACGAAGTTCGATGCCGATGCGGGAGCGGGTTGCCATTAGGGCGTTTGTTGATTACCCATATATTATAAGGGGTCCCCAGTGCCCTGAGAACCCCCTCTGTGCCAGTTTTTAAAGTGTCACTCAATCCATTGTGAACTTTTTCTTAGGTGCTTTGATTACTTTTTCAGTTTTAACTTCTACCACTTCTTCAACCTTTACAGGTTCTGGTGTTTGTTCAGGTGCTGGTTCTTGAAAAAGATCTGTAAATCTAGACATTTTTATTGGGAGTAACTAAATGTATTTATTTTTCAGTCTTCGTAAACTCTACATTCTGGAGCATCTGGATGAGTATCACAATAAAGTTCCAGTGGTGTAGGATCGTGAGAATCTTCTGGATGATTTTCTTTATATGCTTTAAGCGCCTCTAATTCTTCTTCCGTGTGTCTCCTTGATTGTGGAGAAATCAAAGGATCACTCAAAAGATCTTCATCCCTTTGAATATGTTGGTCGATGTTATCCATTGTTTTGTATCGTGATAATAATATTTATTTTCTTATTCGCTTAATGAGTTACCTCGCCAGTTTTTTGGTGGCGGGGGATCACATTTTCCTTCAAGTGAGCGAACCATAAGTTCTGCAAATTTTTCCATTTTTTGAGCAGAAACTGTTTGTGGAGCATAACTAATTGCATCTTTAAGTGCAACAAGTTCATTCCACTCTTCTTCGGTAAGAATTTCTGTGCTTGTTTTAGGTAAAGTCATCAGATTTCTGCAAGGTGTCCCAATATTAGCATTTCAATACATTACTATCTAGAAACTTAATGTTTTCTTTGGGATCACGTTACATTACTTAATGAAGTCATCAAGTCTATCAAGATCATCTTTGAGATCTTTTTCGTTTTTCTGATCATGAAAGAAACTCCATAAGGCATTATGGACATCCATCAGATGATCAATCCAGAAACCAGCAGGATAAATCCCGAGTTCATCTTGCAGACCACGATGAGAACAACCTTCTTTTTCTGCCTTACACATGATGTAGCAGATTGCTTGAACCATATCAAGTTTGTCAGATTCGGAAAGCATAAAATACTTTCCTACTGCACGTTGCTTCGATTCTTCAAGATCTTTTTGAAGTTTTTTAAAATCATCGGAGTCCCACCACTTTTGTAGAGATTTGCCAAGATCATTTTTTTTATTTTCTTCCATTTTTTAGTTTGACCGAACAATAAATTGATACATTTGAGTAAATGTGTGAGGATTTTCTTCTTCAAATAATTCCCAATTATTTAAGTTAGTCATTGACTTATCGCTGGGAAAGTAATTTAAATATTCTTCTTTTATAAAGTTAGGCAAATTAAATCCACAAAATTGTAAATTACATTCATCTAACAAAGAATTAATTTCTTTAATGGTGAACTGGTGTTCACATGCATGAAAACAAAGATCTCTACATGTAGATAATCCATAAAAATCAATGGACATTGTTGTTAAATCTTCAAGTTCTTTTAGATCTCCAGAAAAAACTTTCTTTCTAAATTCTCTGATTCCTTCTGGTGTACATTCAATACCAAGAGTCTTTATTATTTCATGCGCTTTTCTAATTGAAGATCTTGCTATTTTACTATACAAACCTAACTTCATATATCCACCAGTATGTAAAGAGTCACACAAAGATAGTAATCCAAGTTTTGGATTTTCCATGTGATGCAAAACACCACCACATTCTATTAAATTAAATTTTTCCCCCAACTGTTTAAGATTTAATATATCCATGTGTATAAATCTTACGTCATTCATCCCATATTCTTGTGCTTTTCTTTTAGCATAACAAAGACTGTTTTCACTAAGATCGATCGCAGTGATTTTTGCATTATAATAACTGCTTGCAGATATTACTTGCTGACCAGTTCCACACCCTGCAATTAAGATTTTAGGTTCTCGTATTAATGAAAGATTTAAATTTAGATAATTTGTATGTATTGATGCCCTTAGGTCAACTTCCAGAGAAACTGCCGATTGTTTAGGAGTAAAATAAACATATCTCCATTTTGGATATGGATTTTCAAGATATTGATTTCTGACCTTTTCAGATATATTATTTTGTATTACTCCAATTTTTTCTATTGTTTTTGATAGTTTTAACTCTTCTAATGGTTCTTTGAGTTGAATTTTAAATAAAGATCTTTCAAATTTTGTTCTAGGAATATGGTCTTTAATTGATGGAACTTCATCAACAAGATTGTAGAGAGGAATATAGCAAGAAATAATTGATAGTAAAGAAAGATCTTCTTTACATTTTTCTTTTAGAACTTTTAGAGCGGATAATTCTTCTTCACTCACTTCATAAACATAATCCGTCATAAAACACTGAACTGCCAAAGATTGCAGCAGGGATGTCAGATCTTTTGAAGGATTAAAATCATTTACAGATTTTAGGCATACATTTTTACGAAAATTAGTGAGTGCTCTTTCCCAAGATAAGTCGGGAATTAGCATTAAAATCAGAGACTCTTTAAATTTTCTGTCTTTTAAAATTTTTGTACTAATATTATTGTAGTCTGTTAAATTTTCGAAAATTATTAAATACTCATCATAAAATTCAAAAAATAAATTAACAAATGAAGTATGGAAAATATCTTTTCTTTTTAATAACTCAGAGTATCTCTTATCATTCATCTTTTCCAAAGATAGTTCCAAAGAATCCAGAGTCTCCTGGTCTACGATTTTCAAGTTTATCAAGAATCGCATCAGTGCTTTGCAGTGATTCAATACGACTGATAAGGTCTGCAATCACACTGCAAACCATAGGGCGTTCTTGACGAGCAGCGTATGCCAGTGCATTACGCAAAGATGCTTCTGCTTCTTTCAGGGATTCTTCAACAGATTGTGATAGTGCCATTAAAATTCACTCCTTCTTCTAGGTGGTTCAGGTTTTGATTTATAAAAACAATATTCAGGAAGTTCTACTTTCTGCTCTTTGAAATAAGAACAGAGTTGTTTTACATCATTTGGATATTCACTATTGTATAATGCCGAATTGATATTGTCAAGATGGCAAAAAATATTATATCCACAAATAAGTATCCCTATCATCCTTTGATCCAGAATCCATCGTCAGTCATACTCCACCCACCTTCCATTGCCTGATCCCAAGTCATATTATCTGGACTAACTTTTTCAGTTCTCTTTACAACTTTTTTTAGAAGATAAGAACCATCACCTTGATCCACCCATTCTACTTGATCTCCTTCTTTAAGATTTGCTGCTTCCAAAAGATCATCAGGGAAAGATACGATATAATCTTCTAGATCATCGCTTACTTCAACAGGAAGAACCCACTTCTTCACTTTATCTTTTTTATTTGCAACAAGATATTCAAGATCGCTATGTCCCCAAGGTGGCATAGATGGTTCATAATATTCCTTTTCGCGCATCACAGCATCATATGCCTCAATATGACCCTTACCATTGCCATTCAGAAGGCAAAGAAGATCATAACAACGACCAGCATGATGTTTGAAGTAATGATATTCTTCATCTACAACACCTTTGATAGTATCGTAAACTTCTTGCGGTGTTGCTTCTGCACTGGTAAGAGCATCTCTCACCCATGTTTCAAGTTTTTCAAGTGAATACTTTTTGTAGTCAAAGTCCATTAGTAAAGTCCTTGATCGCTTCTTCAATAATAACCTGAATTTCCTTTGAAGTCAATCCATTCAACCATTTCCAATTTGGATCTTCTTTGTCCCAGTCCATTGTAAAGGATCCATCTTCATTTTGGGTTATTTTAAGACTATCTTCCATTGATTCCATACTTTTCATTTAACTCATGAACTAATTTAGGGGTCATAAAATTCATATTAATTAAGACTCTACATTTATTTTTTGATGGAGAATGCCCAGTATGTTGCATCAATCCATCAAAAATCAGTAATCTATTTTCAACTGGTTCAACCTCATGTAAGATAGATTTTCCTTCTCTATCAAGTAAAATTGTATTTCCGTCACTTGTGTTCAAGTAAAAAATAGCAGTCATGTGCTCATACTGAAAATCTGTATGAAGTTCATGACGATGATTTAAAGGATTGAATACTGTCATATCTCCCCTTGCTCTAACTATTTCCATAGGTTGATTGATAATCTCCTCAACCTTTTCTTGTGCGGAAAAAACTAATGCTTTTGTTAGAGTGCTTTCATACCCACCAGTAAAATATCCATTCCAATGAAGTTTTATCGCAAATCCAAAAGATCCAAGAACTTCTTCAGATTCATCACCAGTCAAACTGCCATTAAAGGACCAGTTGCAATAATCACTGAGAAAGTGGTCTTGCAAATCTCTAAGGTAAGGTTTTGGCAACAGATCATCAATTACTTTAAAATATTTCATCTTCTTCAAATACATCTAATGACTGAACTTCATGTATAAAGAATGTGAATGTCATTCTTCCAGTTTCTACCGAATCCCCAAATACATCAGAAAGGGCATGAATTCTTGTTCCTTCATATGCAACTAAACGATTATATTTGTTTTCAACATTTATCATCTGATTATTTCTAGCATCAAATACGCTAGTACCAGCATTTAAAGGAGCATCAGGACTCAAATACACAACACCAGCAGCAGCAGTATCAAAATCTTTATGAAATCTATCTTGCCAAAAATCAGGAAAAGCGTTTCGGGTTTCCTCAGTAGTGACGTGAAAATATGTTGTTATGGTAAACTCTTCTGCTGGATTTTCTGGGTCATATGGGAAAACAAAATTATCCAAGTCAAAATATTCATGGCAAATATTAAAAATATCCTTAGCATACCCATCCAAAATAGGATTATTTAATTTTCTAAGAGGTGGAGTTCTTTGACCCCTCCAACTAGTTGGTGGAATTGCAAGACTATTATTGACTCTATACTTACCATGAGAAAGACCCATATTTCTAATTAGATTTGGATCTTCAAAGTAATTATCTTTAATTAATATTTTCATGTCAGTTTTCTTTTGGTTTTGGTTTACTACATTCATTACAATAATATGAATAACCGTCACGAAAATATTTTACAACTTGAAAATTGTCAGAGTTTAGTAATTTCTCTTCACCACATTTATCACAAATCTTGGTCTTTTTTGATGGACTTTCTAATTTTTTTGAGTTCTTTAAGTTCAGTTTTAATATTTTTGTAAGCAGTGTCAGCATCCAATTTTCCTCCCATTTCCAGTGCAATGATTATATCAACTCTGGTTCCAAAATGTGCAAGTGCTTTTTCGAAATCGTCTAGGTCATACATCGTAATTAATTCTACAATGCTCGGCAAGAATATCTATACGAGCATCAAGAGAATTTTCCATACGATAGAGTTCATTAGTGGTTTCTACATTTTCTACTTCTAAAAGTTCAATGCGATTTTCCAACTCAATAAGTTTGGTATAAAGATCTATATGATCTTCTACAATTGGTTTTTCTGATGGAGAAAGTAACCAGTTAATAACTTTATTAATCATTTTTTTAACTCACGAATTTCGGTTAGAACCCATAACATTTCATCTTGAAGTCTTTGTATACGTTCATCAAATGATTTGATCCATTCAATAATCATATAACTTTCACCAGTTTCTTCATTTTTAACTGTATAATAATAATCACCCGTATCCTCTTTTTCATAAGGATACAGGCGTTGTTCCCAATCAGAAACTATTTTCCAAAGTAGTATTCTGATTTTTCTAATCATTATAGCACACCTACTTCTTTCAAATAGTTTCTATATCTCATAAAACGATTCCAGTTTGGTTGTCCTTGAATATCTAATTGATGACAAATTTCACAATAACATAACCACTCATACCAAGGTGTCGTAGGATCTAATACATGATATGGATAATCAGAGTTTTCCACCTACTTCCGACTCATAAGTTTTGGATTCAGGGAAACCTTCCTGCCGTCCTTTAAGATAAAAATGTGTCGCTGAGATACACTGCTGTTCAGTGAGAGATGTGATAAGTCCGTTACCATCTTTGTCAGTTGAATACCAGAGTCCATACTTTTTTTGCTCAACGTAGAAGACATCATCAATTAGTTTCTTTTCGGTCATTAACTTGTTTTACAGTTTCGTGAAGTTGTTTCAGTGCCTCGATGGTTTCGGGAGTTTCTTCCCATTCCCAAGAGTTTCCATTTTTATCAATAAAAGTTCTTGTCGTCATTTTTCCTCTGAGTATTTGTATCCAATAGTGTAATCTTTCTTTTTAAGATTATATCGTGCAATGTGCTTTTTCATATGATCTTCGGTTTGAAAATAGCACTTGCGGGTTTCTTTTCCCTCTTTATGAACCAACTTCCAAGGAAACTGATCAAAGGGAAAGTCTTCGGTGTAGTCCATCAGGTAGGTTTCTCAACACGTTGAGTATAGACGGAATCGAACAGTTCGTCAAGTATCTCACCACACTGGTGATACTCTTTGCTGTCCAACACCGTTTTCTCAAACTGGTAACGACGCACGGCAGTAAAGATCAGTTTATATTGTTCAGGGGTAAAGTTCATCACATTTCTCCAAGTGTATGAATCACAGGTTTTTCGTGTGCAAGAATACGATATAGATCTTCGTTCTGTGCTGCTGATATTGGAATGAACTCCGTCTTATCATCAAATTCATCATCACGTATCGCTTGGTTGATTACTATTGATCCTTCTTCTCCTGACCAGGATCTATGATAAGTTCTCTGAGGAATGACCAGAGCACCAGAACTGCGATTAAGATGAACGATATGATAAGGATACCTCCACTCAGGATTTACAAGTTCAAATGTGCGAATGCCAGACAGAACACGATTGTGATCTACCTGGTGATAATGAATGTAAAACTGTTTTGCTCCTACAATATCATCAGGAGGAGAAATAGCAGGTCCTTCGTGAACTACAAGGTCAGATGCGTTCGAACCTTCTACCGAAATATCGTAGAAGATAACTGACTGAGTTTCACGGAATACTCTATGTTTTTTAAAACTTACTTCGCTCATTAGTCGTAAAGATTTTGCTCCTGATTCAATCTATCTATGTGATGATAAATCGTCTCTTGTGAGTATTGAAACTCATTAAAACGTCTTGGATTATTTTGTTGCATTTTATTTAACATATTAATCCAGTCGTAGCGTTTATCTACAACCCACCCGTAACGGCGTTCATCGTGCATCAAATCATACATTGAGATCATTTGAACCCCTTACTCTTCTTTTTGTCCAGAACTTCAATATGACTCAAAAAGTTTCCACCACGTTGAAACCAAGTAAGTTGAACATCCTCATAATTATCAAAGATGACCTCTTTACCATCTTCAAAGATGACTTTATAATTGTGGCGATCATATGGTTTATCGCAAGTTTGTTTAAATGTCTGAGTCATTTTAGGTAATGAGGTTTTTCAGAATCAAATGTTGTCCACTTTGCTATTTTAAGGCACATCAGCAAAGTTTGGTGTTCACGCTTATACAGTTCCCAGTCTTGTTTGAGTTTCGCAGCATAACGACGACGATAGGCACAGCACCAAACATTATGGAATATTTTATCCTTTTCAGTCATCATCCCATGGTGCTTTACGACTCATTAGTTCTTTAATTCTTTCTACCACAGCAGGATCTTGTGGTTCATTGATTCGTCGCACAAGTTCATCATATGCTTCTGCGGATACGATAATCCTTTCTGGTTCTTCTGCTAATCGTAACCTGCGTTCTGGACTGATAGTTGGATAATAAGGATCATCATATGGAAAGATATATTCTCTATACCATCCAATACTTAAACTCTCCCAGAACTCACCATATCCCCAAGTATCACCGTCATCATAACAGTCAAGAATATAAAGGACATTACGAAATCCATCAAGGAAGAGTTCCCATTTTGTTGGATTTTCAAATCTCACGGCGTTTCATCGCTCCAATAATAATTTAGTTTATCACCATCTGCGTGAATATTCAAGTGGTAAATCTTTTTGTCTTGTGTGTAAATGCCCACCCACAGGCTCCGTTCGTTCATACTTTCCAGGTGAAACATTTCTACCTCTTCCAGTACAATTTCGTCTGGATTTTCTTCCCACCTTACTAGTTTAGTCATTTTACCTCCCAAAACCTACCATCAGGACCACAAGAATAATCAAGTCCTTCCCATCTATTTGACCTCAACATATCACAAAATCTGTTCTCATTACCAGTTACAAGATTTTGTGAAGTATTTGGTGATTTACAAGTATCGTGCCTGTGTCCCATTCCAAATAGATGAGACAACCAATCTTTACGATAATACTTACAATCTTTACAGAGTTTAGTCATTATGCTACTCCATCAGCACTATCTTTGAACTCTTGTACTCTTTTCAGAAACTCATCACTCTGAAGATACAATCCTTTAATCAAATCCTTGATGTCATCAATCGCAATGACATTATACTCCATATTCATATTTTCGCAGATGAGTGCGTCAATCATACATTCTAGTGCCATTGCTTGCATATGTTCTGGTGTAATAGGTGTCCCGTGCGGAAGACCAGAACATTCTTCATTATAGAAGTGATTATACCGTCGCAGAACAGTATCACTTCGTTCTTTGCGTTCCCATTCTTGTTTTGCAAGTTCTCTGTTTGCTAACTCACGACGCTCTGCTTCCTCAAACATTGCGTCAGGATATGGCTCTTGATTACTCATAAGTTCCAAAACTTTTTGATCAATAGCATCTTTCATTTTTTTCATATCCTGTTCGTAGATAAGTTTCCTCAGTTGTTCTTTGCCGTATTCAGTAAGTTCGTGTTTTTTGTTACGGAGTTCTTCTACTTCTTCTGGATTGAGTAGAAACCCATCAGGAATGTGACCGTATTCTTCAATCATTGTTGTTTATAAAAAATAAATGTATCCAACGATTAATCCAATAGGTAGCAGTTACAAGAAACAACCATAATCCGATAAGACCAAAAAATAGAATAAACTCTTTAAGTTGTTCATTAGACATTTTCCTCACCCATATCGTTCATTTTGTTCCATAGCATATTCTTTTTGACATTCCAGTTCTCTTTCAAGTGCTTCAATTCTATCACACAACTCGGTAATAATGTGTATCAAAGAACGATAGTCAATACTTTCAATATCATCCCCATTTTCCATATCAGGATAATATGTGTATAGGAGTTCTTTCTCAAAGTCGCGTTCAGTCATCGCAGCATCCCCTTGATTTCATTTAAACAATCGTTGTATCCTTCCACAACTATTTCAACAAAAGTATTTTGACTTCCTGATGCTGATTGTTCTTTCGGCAACCAATCTTCTACCAAATCTACAATATCATTACAGGCATCAAAATCATAACCAAGTTCATCTACCAATCTATTAAAAAGTTTTCGTGCTTGATATTTTTTCACCAACCTATTCACCACATCATCCATAGGTTTTGGATTATCTTTTTCATCCCATTCTACTTCATCATAATACTCTGGTTCATCAGGACACTGTGGTTCAGTATTTTTTTGTGTAATAACCTCATTATAATAATCATCTTCTCTTACCTTCTCTTCATATGCTGCCTGAAAACCTGCTTGGAAACCCCTCCACCTCATATCATCATACTTGGAGTCAGTTTCCAATTCAGGATACTTGCCGAAAACTTCTTTATATGCTTCTTCTACTGGTGTTTTTGGTTCTTCCACTCTCTTATATTTCACACCCATAATGGTTGCATAGTCTCCTTCTATGAGAACTTTTGAGATGTCGGTTTCAGTCATTGTTAGTCAGTCCTACTTTGGTTCCTTCAAGTCTACCACTATTATACCCCACCACGAACGCAGAGTGCAACCACTTATACATCAAATCCTGACGGGTCTTTACATCTTCTACCTCCGCATCACCAAAGAACCATTCACTACGAAATGAAAAACCACCACAAAGGTCATTAAACCATTCCTGAAATGCGTCTTCAATTGTATCATCAAAGTCCCAATCTTTTGTAGGATGGTTAGTCATAGAATGTAAGGTTGCTGTGGGTCTTCTTTCCAAACTTCCTTGTAAATAATCCAAGGCTCTTCTGTATGTGTCATCTGAGCAGTCCAATGTCGTCCATTTTCATCAACCGCATCAAGATAATGAATGCGTGTCTTTGGGTCAATCACTCGTGTGATGTGTGTGAATTTTACTCGTTCAATCATTTTACTCCAAGTTGTTTGAGTTCATCATCAGTCAAGGAAGCAAGGTCTTTCTTGAGTTGTTGAAGTTTTCGTTCTTTTGCTTTTGCCTTGTCTGCCTTTTCTTTCTCCAGTTGTTTTACTCGTTTCTCATACTCTTTGTCAGTTTCTTCACGATGCTTGTAAAGATAAGGAACTTCTTGGTCGTGACAATCACCATAATCTCGTTCATATTCAATCACAATACCTTCCCAACCAGCATCCAATTCCCTCTGGAGTGAAGCAATAATACTATCAAGAGGACCATCAAAATCCCCCCAGTATCGTTGAGTTTCTTTGACTTTGATGCGTTTGATAGTCATTTTACTCCAAGCAACTCCTTTTCTTCATCAGTCAAACGAGCAAGAAGTTCTTGTCGTTTTTGTTCTTTGATTTTCTCTTGTCGTTTTTCTTCCAACATTTCATCAAGAACATCCATCATAGCATCAAAACTATAACATCCTTTGTTCCAGTTGCTCTCACCTTTTTGAGTGATAACTACCTTTTCATCAAAGTTTTCTGGACGGAACATTTCATAGATACGAACTACATAATCACTATCTTTGTCCTCACGAACCTCAACACTTAAATCAAGTTGTTTTGCTTTGGAAAAGAGTTTGAGAAGTTCAGTTTCTCTGATAGTCATTTCAGTTCTGGTGTTGTTTGAGGTGAAGTTGGATACATTCCATAACATCATCAAGTGTAGAAGCACTACCATCATAGTAGTAATCCATATTCATTACATCTGTGACTTTGAGTTTGTAATAAAAATCTCCATCGGATGAATACTGATGAATGATGATGTCAGTTTCGTAGTGCATCGGTTTGTTTCTTATGAAGTCATTATACAACCAAAAGGAGCACCTGTGGGATGCTCCTGGGCCAGTTCTTCAAGTGTCTACCCATACAAAAGAAAGACAATTTTTCATAAACCAACGACTAATCGCAGTCGGTTTCTTATTCATATAATACTTCAAATACCCATTACCAAAAGTATAATATCCAACTTCTTTACCACCTTCTTTAATCACAAAACTGGAAGTAATATTACCACTAGTCGCAGTAAGTTTAGAGTAATCTAATTTTGCTGGAAAACTTCCATTCTTGCGAGCATACTCAATATCCTCAATAATCCTTGTAATCTTTTTGCTAAACTGATACTCTTGGTAATATTTGAGTTGTGCGAACTTATACTCTACATCCTCAATCTGTTTATCAATCTTCTCATCAAACTCTTGTGAGATTTCTTCTAATGACTTGCGTGGTAGTTCAAGTTTGAGTTCTTGTGGTTCATCTGGGATCGTGAAGTATTCTTTGATGAGTTCATACTTTTCATATCCTTCACTCGCATTAGCATACAAACTCATACACTCAAAGACATTCTTTACATCTTTGATGGTTTTGATTTTACTTACATCAAGTTTATGATTTAATGGTTCAGTCATTTTAACCTCAACTTCAACTTTTCAACACAATCATTCCAACCACAAGCATATCTATCATCACCATCATCTTCATCAGGCAACCATCCAGCAATCTTATCCAGAAGTTCATCACAAGTTGAGGAAGTTTCATCATCACCCCACCACTCACGAATAATATCTTTGAGTATCTGTGGTTTTGGTTCCTCTACTTTTTGATACTTCACACCATCAATCATTATGGTTTCTTCATCAAGTTTTTGATAAACTCTCATAGTATAATCCATAGCAGAACTTCCATATTTTTTTCGTTCTACGATGATTTCTGGTTCAGTCATTTCAGTTCTTCCTCAACTTTTCATAAGCAATATTTAACTGTCTTCGCACACTATTCAATTCACTTAAAGACGCAGATTGTGATTGAAGAACATCAAACTTTTTATGTAATTCATCAATTTCAGATTGAATTTTTTGAGTGTTAGTCATAATTTCCCTTCTTCACATCGTTGAACCACACACCTTCAAGTAAACGATAAGTTTCACCATCAGTAATACGAACCAGCATCATACCATCATTAGGTTTCTTTTTCTTATACCAAATAATAGCACTTGGATATTCCAGACGATAATAATTCTCACCATTATAAGAGACAATCTCAAATTTACCACCAAGTTCAAAATACATTCTTGGTTGAGATTTATGTGTCTCAATCTCTTTGAGGAGTTCAAGTTTCTTTTGAAGCACTTTGATTTCTGCTTCTGTTTTTTCAATATCTGTGTTAAAAGTCATTTGGTTCAAGTAAGGAGTAGCATCCATCACACCATCCTCTTTTGCTTGTCTAAAAGCCTCACGAAGACCATCGGCAACTTGTTCTGGTGTTTGTGGAGTTGGTTGAAAGTCAGTCATTTTATTTTGCATTAGATAAGTAGCACAGTATTCTGGTTCAAAACAACCACCTTGAATTGAGTTATTTTTTGCGTCTGCTGGTGCATAACAGAACCCACAGTCATAATACTTACAGGTCATTTTTCTCCTGTTCTAAAACATCACGGGCACGGTCAGCAATCTGTCTCAAACTAATGCGAGGGTCATTATAAGATGTGGGAGTCCAATTATCACACCAACTATCAAGTTCAATAATAACTCGTTCTAATGCTGATTGAGTTTTATTCATAATTACCAATCCAACTCCACATAAATGCTCCACCCCAAATTATTAGGCAGATTATCTTTCAAGTATTCTAACATATAATCCTGTAAATCATAAGCAGTTGGTGAGCATTCTTCAATCAACACACCATACTCCAAATCTTCTTCGTGAATACTATACTTCACCCATACATCCACCACTCGTAGGTTAGCATAATTTACACCACCAAATCGTTCTGTGGAGTTCTTGTGTTCTTCAAGTGCCTTTGTAGCAACCTCTTGAATGAGTGTGAGGTTTTTATTGATGGTGTCGTTCATTCTGCTTTCACTCCACCATAAGTATCAAAATGAGGTTTTGGGTCATTAGGTTGAGAGTTATGAACAATCTTTGTGGAATTAGGAGAAACGCAAGGAATAGTATTAGGTGTAGTATAAGGAGGAGTATACATTTGATAAGGTGTCCTATTCAAATACTCTTCAAGGATATTACAATCCCAAGCA
>Ga0208465_1000024_pt1 | contig 61089 bp, 55 predicted proteins | sample LakMenEpi31Aug10_FD_150749 | JGI IMG/M metagenome (GOLD analysis project Ga0208465, IMG submission 150749) | Freshwater microbial communities from Lake Mendota, WI - 31AUG2010 deep hole epilimnion (SPAdes) | ecosystem: Environmental > Aquatic > Freshwater > Lake > Epilimnion/Euphotic zone ...
GCCGTCCCCAATTAATTACCGGCACCCGCCAAATCCTGTTTGGTGGCATGGGGCGACTGAGCGAAAGTTCCATCGTCAACTTCAAGAACAAGTCCCACGCCATCACCGCCGAGGTGGTGGTACCGGAATCCGGTGCTGAAGGGGTGATTGTCGCCCAGGGGGGCATGACCGGGGGCTGGAGCCTCTACACCAAAGCAGGTAAACCCAAGTACTGCTATAACTTCTACGGAGTCAACCACTACACCATTGAGGGCACCATGGCGATTCCAGCGGGTACCCACCAGGTGCGCATGGAGTTTGCCTACGATGGCGGCGGACTGGCCAAGGGGGGCACCGTCGCCCTCTACGTGGATGGACAAAAGGCCGGTGAGGGCCGGGTGGACCGGACCCAACCCCTGGTTTTCTCCGCCGATGAAACCTGTGATGTGGGCTTTGAAGCCGGTTCACCGGTGACCTACGACTATCCCACCGAGGGCGGTAAGTTTAGCGGCGATGTGAATTGGGTCCAGATCGATGTGGGTGAGGATGCCGAAGATCTCGATCACCTGATTTCCCCTGAGGAACGGTTCCGGGTGGCCATGGCCCTCCAGTAGACCCCGAGATCCTAGAGGGTTCCTGGCGATTTCCCCTGGGTGCATCCCAGTTTTGCAACCCTCACCCTAAATCCCTCTCCCAGAGCGGGAGAGGGACTTTGAATTCGGTTTCCCTTCTCCTAAAAAGGGAGAAGGGGTTAGGGGATGAGGGCAAACTCACAAAATTGGGATGCTCTCTTTCCCCTGGCCCAGCCCGTTGCCTAGCCCGGCTCTATCGTCTGGTCCTGCCCTGGAGGGGAGATCAGAGCCGATCAGCAGCCCTCTGTACTGACCTAGAAAAAATTGGAGAGAAAGCGATGACTATGAAAGAATACAAATCCGGTATGGCCTTCCCCGGTGTGATTGGCCGCACCGCCGATGTCTCTACCCCCGCCTGGCCGATGCCGAACCGGGCGAAGGAAGGCGCACCGAACGTGCTGTTTATCGTGCTGGACGACACGGGCTTTGGCCAACTGGGCTGCTACGGTAGCCCGATCGCCACCCCCAACCTCGATGCCCTGGCCGCCGATGGCTTGCGGTACAACAACATGCATACCACCGCCCTCTGTTCCCCCTCCCGCTCCTGCATGCTCACGGGCCGCAACCACCACTCCAACGGGTTGGCCTGCATCACCGAGGGGTCCATGGGCTACCCCGGCTCCAATGGCTACATTCCCTTTGAGAATGGCTTCCTCTCAGAAATTCTGCTGCAACAGGGCTACAACACCTACGCCGTCGGCAAGTGGCACCTGACCCCGGCGGAACAGGGCAGTGCAGCGGGCCCCTACGATCGCTGGCCCCTGGGCCGAGGGTTCGAGCGGTTCTACGGCTTTCTGGGGGGCGATACCCACCAGTACTATCCCGAGCTGGTGCGGGACAACAGTCAGGTGGAACCGGAAAAGACCCCGGAGCAGGGCTACCACCTGACGGTGGACCTGGTGGAAAAGGCCAAGGCCATGATCGCCGACGCCAAGCAGGTGGCCCCCAACAAGCCCTTCTTCATGTACTTCTGCACCGGGGCCATGCATGCCCCCCACCATGTACCGAAGGAATGGGCGGATAAATATAAAGGCCAGTTTGACGACGGTTGGGATGCCTACCGGGAAAAGGTATTCGCCAAACAAAAGGCAATGGGCATTATTCCCCCCAATACGGTGCTGTCTCGCCATGACCCGGACGTACCGGACTGGCATAGTCTCTCCGCCGACGAGCGCACCCTCTATGCCCGCATGATGGAGGTGTTTGCGGGCTTCCTGGAGCACACCGATCACTACCTGGGCGAGCTGATCCAGTTCCTGAAGGATCTGGGCGAGTACGAAAACACCCTGATTATGGTGATCTCTGACAATGGCGCCAGCTCCGAGGGGGGACCCACCGGCTCGGTGAACGAAAACAAGTTCTTTAACAACGTGCCGGAGAACCTGGCGCAGAACCTGGCCGCCATCGATGATATCGGGGGCCCCAAGTACTTCAACCATTATCCCTGGGGTTGGACCCACGCCGGCAACACCCCCTTCCGCCGCTGGAAGCGGGAAACCTACCGGGGTGGGGTCAGCGATCCCTTCATTGTGAGTTGGCCCCAGGGTATCCAGGCGAAGGGGGCGATTCGTTCCCAGTATGCCCATGCGATCGACATGGTGCCCACGGTGCTAGAAGCCCTGGGCCTTGAGGCCCCCACCACGATCAAAGGGGTCACCCAGGCCCCGATCGAGGGCTTTAGCCTGGCCAACTCCTTTGACAACGCCGAGGCCCCCAGCCTGCACCTCACCCAGTACTTCGAGATGTTTGGCCACCGATCCCTCTATCACGACGGTTGGCGGGCGGTTTGCCCCTGGCCCGGCACCTCCTTTACGGAATCGGGCCTGTTCTTTGGGGCACCGATTTCCTACGACCAGCTAATCGAGTTAGATGCCCACGGCTGGGAGTTGTATAACATTCAGGAGGACTTTGCGGAAACCCACAATCTGGCGGAAACGGAACGGGACCGCCTGATCGCCATGATTGGCATGTGGTATGTGGAAGCGGGCAAGTACAAGGTGCTGCCCATCGACAGCCGCGGCACCCAACGGTTTGCCGAGGAACGGCCTCAAATTGCCGTTGATCGCCAACGCTATATCTACTACCCGGGCACCCAGGTGGTGCCGGCCAATGCCGCCCCCCGATTGCTCAACCGTTCCCATTCGGTTTCCGTGGAGGCGGTGGTGCCGGAGGCGGGGGCCGAGGGGGTACTGTTTTGCATGGGGGGTAACGATGGGGGCTTCTCCTTCTATGTGCAGAATGGCAAGTTGACCTACGGCTACAACTACGTCACCGACAGCTATTTTAAGGTGGAGTCCTCCCAGCCCTTGCCCACCGGACGCCATATCTTCAGTTTCCAGTTCACCCCCACCGGCCCGGCGGATATTGCCCAGGGCCGGGGAACACCGGCCAACATCAAACTGCTGGTGGATGGCCAGCCCGTGGCGGAGGGGGACCTGCCGGTCACCGTTCCCCTCTCCCTGGGGCTGACGGGCGGGGTTGCCCTAGGGGCCGATCCCGGTTCCCCCACCATGCCAGATTACCAGCCGCCCTTTAGATTCACCGGGGAGGTGAATCGGGCCCTGGTGGATGTCACCGGCGAAGCGGTGCAGGACTACGAGGAGAGAATGCGCATCTACCTGGCCCGTCAGTAGGGGGCTTGCTCGGGCGGCGGGCTGGGGGCAGCCCACCGCCCCTACTGTGACCCCTGGGGGGGCTCGCCCTATACTGCATTGCCGTGAATCCCCCCATGGGGTGATCAGATCATCGCGCTCTAGGGACAGATTAAGACCTCACTGGACCTGGTTCAGAATCCCCCAGGCCTGGTCTACCAGATCGGGGGCGGCGGCGTTGAGCCAGTGTACCTGGGCCCGGTGGCGAAACCAGGTGCGCTGGCGTTTGGCAAACTGACGGGTGTGGGTGACGATCGCCGCGATCGCCTGGTCTAACCGCCAGTCCCCCTGCAAGTATCGGAGGATTTCGCCATAGCCCAGGGTTTGCAACAGGGGCAGATCCGCTCCATAGCGCTGGGCCAGCCCCTCCACCTCCGCCACCAATCCCTCCGCCACCATGGCCTCGGTGCGACGGGCAATGCGCTGCTCGAGCACCGGGGGGTCACAGTCCAGCCCCAGGTAGACGATCGGGTAGGCGGGTGGCGCCTCCCCCTGCAGGCTGGAGAGGGGCTGGCCGCTGACGTAAAACACCTCCAGGGCCCGCAGGGTTCTTACCGGATCTCGGGGTTGGATGCGCTGGGCGGCGATCGGGTCCACCGCCTGCAGCAGGGCATAGTTGTGGACCTGCCCCAGGGCCTGCAATTGCTGGCGTAGCTCCGGTTGGGGGGCGACCGGGGGAATCCGCAGCCCCTTCACCACCGCCTCAATATAGAGACCGGTACCCCCCACCAGCAGGGGCATGACCTCCTCCCCCCGATGGATTTGATCGATCAGCGTCTGGGCCTGGTGCTGGTATTCCGCCAGGGTGAACTGCTGGCGGGGGTCGCAGCAATCGATTAAGTAGTGGGGCACCCGCTGGCGATCGCTGGCACTGGGCTTGGCGGTGCCCAGGTCAAACCCTCGGTATACCTGGCGCGAGTCCGCACTGAGAATCACCCCGGGCAGGCGATCCGCCAGGGCCAGGGCCAGGGCCGACTTCCCCGTGGCGGTGGGGCCACCAATCACCCACAGACCTGGTTCACCTGTATTATAAAGGGAAAGGGGAGAGGGGGCAGTGGAAATGGGGGGTTCCACCCCTGGTCGATTTTTCATCTCAGTTCCCTTCAGAATCCTCTCTGGTCGGTTTATGTTATAATTTCAAGGCATTTTAACCTTTCATCCGTCCTAGCGGCTTAAGGCCCTTCTCTGGAGCATACCTTCTCGGGAGCTTATATATGACAACCAACTACGGTGCAGAGCAGATTCAGGTTCTGGAGGGTCTGGAGCCGGTGCGGAAGCGCCCCGGCATGTACATTGGTAGCACGGGGCCCCGGGGGTTGCACCATTTAGTTTATGAGGTGGTGGACAATTCCGTGGATGAGGCCCTGGCCGGCCACTGCCAACGGATTGACATTTCCCTCAATGCCGACGGCTCCGTCACCGTCACCGACGATGGCCGCGGCATTCCCACCGATATCCATCCCCGCACCGGCAAGTCCGCCCTGGAAACGGTGATGACGGTGCTGCACGCCGGCGGTAAATTTGGCGGGGGGGGCTACAAGGTGTCCGGGGGGCTGCACGGCGTTGGTATTTCCGTGGTTAACGCCCTGTCAGAATGGGTGGAGGTGACGGTTTGGCGCGAGGGCAAGGAGCACCGTCAACGCTACGAGCGGGGCATCGCCATGGGGGATCTGGCCATTACCCCCCTGGCGGAAGGGCGTCAGGGCACCCGGGTGTGCTTTTTACCTGACACGCAAATTTTCTCCACTGGCATTGAGTTTGACTACGATACCCTGGCCGGTCGCCTGCGGGAGCTGGCCTACCTGAATGCGGGGATTGAAATTATCTTCACCGATTATCGCCTGGCCCTGCTCAAGAGTGATCAGCCGCGGGTCTCCACCTACCACTACGTCGGTGGCATCAGTGAGTACATTGAATATATTAATAGTGACAAACAGCCGATCCACGATGAAATCATCCACATCGCCGCCGAGCGGGATGGGGTGCAGGTGGAGGCGGCCCTGCAGTGGTGTGTGGATGCCTACTCCGATAACCTGCTGGGCTTTGCCAACAACATTCGCACCATCGATGGCGGCACCCACCTGGAGGGGTTAAAGGCGGTGCTTACCCGCACCCTCAACAACTTTGCCCGCAAGCGTAACAAGCGTAAGGACGCCGAATCTAACCTGGCGGGGGAAAATATCCGGGAGGGGTTGACGGCGATCGTGTCGGTGAAGGTGCCGGACCCGGAGTTTGAGGGCCAGACCAAGACCAAGCTGGGCAACACCGAGGTGCGGGGCATTGTGGATTCCCTGGTGGGGGAGGCCCTCACCGAATACCTGGACTTTCACCCCGGGGTGGCGGATTCGATTTTAGAAAAGGCCATCCAGGCCTTTAATGCGGCGGAGGCGGCCCGGCGGGCCCGGGAACTGGTGCGCCGTAAGTCGGTGCTGGAGTCCTCCACCCTACCGGGTAAGCTGGCGGATTGCAGCAGCCGCGACCCCGGTGAATCAGAGATCTTCATCGTGGAGGGGGATTCCGCCGGTGGTAGCGCCAAGCAGGGCCGCGATCGCCGCTTCCAGGCGATTTTGCCCCTGCGGGGTAAGATCCTCAATATTGAGAAAACCGATGACGCTAAGATCTACAAAAACACCGAGATTCAGGCCCTGATCACCGCCCTGGGCCTGGGTATCAAGGGGGAGGAGTTTGATGCCTCCCAACTGCGCTATCACCGCATCTGCCTAATGACCGACGCCGATGTGGATGGTGCCCACATCCGTACCCTACTGCTCACCTTCTTTTACCGCTACCAGCGCAACCTGGTGAATCAGGGCTACGTCTACATTGCCTGCCCCCCCCTCTACAAGGTAGAACGGGGCCGTAACCATTGGTACTGCTACAACGACCGGGAGTTGCAAAGCCTGATCGCCGAGCAGTTTCCCAGCAATGCCAACTATACGGTGCAGCGGTTTAAAGGGCTAGGGGAAATGATGCCGGCCCAGCTGTGGGAAACCACCATGAACCCCGAAACTCGCACCATGAAACGGGTAGAAATTGAGGATGCGGCGGAGGCCGATCGCATCTTCACCATCCTGATGGGCGATCGGGTGGCCCCTCGCCGGGAGTTTATTGAAACCTACGGCCCCCGGATGAAACTGGAGGACCTCGATATTTAATCGCCCAATCAAACCCAATCTGTCTCCCTTCTCAGTATCGGGTAGCGGAGGGATTTTATTCAGGTAGGGGGCAGGAGCCTGTCTATCTCCTGCCCCCTGCTCATAGACTACCAAGCAGACCCATGCAAAGAAGAGCTTGCAGTTGAAGCTGTCAATGACAGCTTCAACTGCAAGCGGATATAATGGGTTCATAGTCATGTTGCAACAGATCGCTCAGCAACAGCCCGAGATGGTCTTAGATCGCTTCGTTGAGGTGACCATGACGCAACCCCAGCTTCCCACCCTGGACCTGATTCCCCTGCATGGGGCGATGGTCGCCCACTAACCCCTCAACCTCAGCCTGGTGATCGATCGCTCCGGCTCCATGCGGGGCCAGAAGATGCACTACGCCCGGGAGGCGGCCCGCTTTGCGGTGGAAAACCTGCTACCCTGCGATCGCCTCAGCGTGGTGCTCTTCGATGACCGCATCGAAACCCTGGTGCCCAGCACCCTAGGGATTGGCGATGACTACAGTGAGGGCCTGCTGGCGGCCATGGCCCGCAGTGGGGATGGCAACTTTTTCCACATTGAGTCCCCCGAGCAATTACCCACCCTGTTTGAAACCGAGCTCTCCGGTCTGGCCACCACCCTAGGCCAGCGGAGGTGGGCCAGAACGTTCACCCCGTCTTCGCTTTGACCGATTAACCCTGTCCTAAGCCCTCTGGCCAAAGCTATAATATGGGCTCAAAGATCCCATTGGTGAGGGTAGACCTATCCACTATGCCTGAGGTAACCCCTTTCCTAGACCAGGCCATTGACCTGGCCCCCCTGATCGATCACGCCCTACTGACGCCTACGGCTACCCCCGAACAGGTGAGTCAGTGGTGTAGTGAGGCCGATCGCTACGGTTTTGCCGCGGTCTGCGTCTACCCGGTGCATGTGCGCCAGGCGGTGGAGTTACTGCACCAGAGCCGGGTACGGGTGTGTACGGTGGTGGGCTTTCCCACCGGGGCTAGCACCCCCGCCACCAAGCTGTTTGAGGCCCAGGAGGCGGTGGACAACGGTGCCACCGAACTGGATGTGGTGATTAACCTGGGCTGGCTCAAGTCCGGCCAGGAGGATGCCCTACATCGGGAAATTGCCACCATCTGCGAAGAGACCGGTCAGGTGGTGAAGGCGATTTTGGAGACCGCCCTGCTCACCCCCGGGGAAATTACCCTGGCGGCGGAGCTGTGTATGGATGCCGGGGTGGCCTTCTTAAAAACCAGTACGGGCTGGCAGGGGGGAGCGACCCCCGCCGTGGTGAAACAGCTCCAGCACCTCACCCAGGGCCGGGTGGGGGTTAAGGCCTCCGGCGGTATCCGGACGGCGGAGCAGGCCATCGCCCTGGTGCAGGCGGGGGCTACCCGCCTAGGCACCTCCCGGGGGCCAGAGCTGATTAAGCAACAGCAGGCGGCGGCTCCATGAGTCAGACCGCTAAACTCACCGGTATTAACCTCAAGGCTGCCCCCCTGGGGGAAAGCGATCGCCTGCTGACCATCCTCAGCCCGGAGGTGGGCCTGCTGCGGGCGGTGGCCCCGGGCTCCCGCAAACACCAGTCCCGCCTGGCGGGCCGCAGTGATCTGTTTGTGATCAACCAGTGGCTGGTGATCAAGGGCAAACGGTTAGATAAGGTGGTGCAGGCCGAAACCCTGCGGAGCTTCCCCCGCCTCAGCCAGCACCTGGGTCGGTTGACCGCCAGTCAGTACCTGGCAGAGGTGGTGCTGTCCATGGCCCTGAGTGACTGTTCCCAGGTTGATCTCTTCGAACTATTGGTGACCCACCTGGCCCACTTGGAAACCAGCCCCTCCCAAGACCTGCTGGCCGCCCTTTGCCATGGGTTATATCAACTGCTACGGCTGGGGGGGGTGGCCCCGGAAATGCAGCGCTGCTGCCTCAGCCAACAGCCCATTGTGCCCAACTTTCTAGACCCCAGCTGGCAGGTGCTGTTTAGCTTTGAAGCGGGTGGTCTGGTGCAGGGCGGTTACTCCGCCGTCGGGGTCGGTGGGAGGTCCCGCATGGCGGAACCCCCTCAGATCTACGCCGCCGGCCCAACCCGCCACCCTAAGCCGGTTCCCCTAACCGCCCTGGAGGTGACCCTGTTGCAGCAACTCAGCCAAGCCGAGGGGCTGGCCCCAGCCACCGGGTCGGCCAAGGCGGAGCCAGATCCGCAAGTCTGGGCCCGGTTAGAACGGTTGCTGCGCCAATGCGCCCAGGACTACCTGGAACGGCCGATTCGCTCGGCGGCCCTGATTGATGTTTGTCTAGCGAGTGTTTAAACTAGGGGCAGATGACAGTTAACCTGGCCCCTTAGGTCACCTCCAGTTTGAGAACTTGAGTTTTTCCCCTTGGGGCAAACTCCCGGTTTGGAGGCGGTTAGGGTTGAAGTTTGGGCCAGAGCCCCGTTACGGTTGCTTACCATGCTGCGTGAGGTTGAGTCAAATAGCCCAACTGTGGAGGGCATTCCCCGTGGCGTCAATGGTCTTTCGAGCCCAGGCCAGGAATCCGCCGATCTGGGTGGCCAAGCTTTGGAAAATGAAGGCTTTGCGTCGGTTTTGGCTAACCGCAACTTCCTCACCCTTTGGTTAGGGCAGCTATTTTCCCAACTGGCGGACAAAATTTACCTGGTGTTGATGATTGCCATCATCTCCAGCCAGTTTGAGGAGCCCGGCCAGACCATCAGTGGTTGGGTGGCGGCGGTGATGATTGCCTTCACCATCCCGGCGGTGTTGTTTGGCGCCCTGGCGGGGGTGTTTGTAGATCGCTGGCCCAAACGGGCGGTGCTGGTGCTGTCAAACCTCCTGCGGGGAGGGCTGGTGGTGCTTTTACCCCTGGGGCTGTGGCTGACCCAGGGGTGGGGGCAGATCGGAACCGCACCGGTCAGCTTTCTGCTATTGCTGACCGTGACCTTTGCCATGTCCACCCTCACCCAATTTTTCGCCCCGGCGGAACAGGCCATGATTCCCGTGCTGGTGGATCGATCGGATTTGCTCTCCGCCAACTCCCTCTACACCACCACCATGATGGCGGCGGTGATTGTGGGCTTTGCGGTGGGTGAACCCCTGCTGGGGCTCAGCGATCGCCTGATGACCGCCCTCGGGGTCAGCCACCATGGCCCGGCCCTCCTGGTGGGCCTGAGCTACCTGACCGCCGGGGCCTGCTTGATCGCCATCACCCCCCCCCCAGAGACCCTGGCCAGCCCCCGCGACCTGGCCCAGATTTGGACCGACATCCGCGATGGCCTCAATTACCTGAAGGGCCACGCCCAGGTGCGGGTGGCGATTCTGCAGCTGGTTTTGCTGTCCTGTGTGTTTGCCGCCCTGGCGGTGCTGGCGGTGCGGCTGGCGGAGTTAATCCCCACCATCAAGGCCTCCCAGTTTGGCTTTTTACTGGCGGCCGGCGGGCTTGGGTTAGCGGTGGGGGCCCTGTTTGTGGGTAACTTTGGCCAGCGCTTTCTGAAGCGCTACCTGAGTTTAGCTGGCACCCTGGGGTTGGCCCTCAGTTTAATCGCCCTGGCCTGGACCACTGAGCAACTCTGGCCTTCTATCATCCTGCTGGCCCTGATCGGCTGGTCAGGGTCCCTGGTGGCTATACCGATGCAAACCCTGATCCAACAAAATACCCCGGAGGATATGCGGGGTAAGGTCTTCGGCCTGCAGAATAATTTCATTAACATTGCCCTCACCCTGCCCCTGGCCCTGGCTAGCCTGGTGGAAACCAGTCTGGGGCTATCCAATGTTTTTCTGGCCCTTGGGGTAATGGTCGGCGTGGGGGGAGTTGTAACCTGGTATATTGCCGATACGGCGTTACGCTAGGGCTCCTAGGGCATCTCCAAGCCGTTAGGTCTGGGCAGTGCTGTTTCGGGTATGATCTGTGGCCCGGGGGGGTGCCCCTAGCCTGACCGCCGCCTTCTACTCGTTACACCTCAGACCTTAGACTGCATGCACATTGCTTGGCTTGGCAAGAAATCTCCCTTCTGTGGCAACGTCACCTATGGCCGAGAAGTCACCAATGCCCTGTTGGAACGGGGCTACCGGGTTACCTTTCTACACTTTGCCCAACCCGATGAATCGGACCTGGCGGACGACCATCCCGATCGCTCCGAGGTGCCCCTGCCCTTTCTATTTAAGTCCCAGATCCTCACCATCCCCTCCCTTAAGTCTGGCAAGCTGCTGGCGGAGGCTCTGCAACGGCTGCAGCCGGACCTGGTGCACGCCTCCCTGACCCTCTCTCCCCTGGACTTTCGTCTGCCGGAAATTTGCCACGAGCTCAATCTCCCCCTGGTGGCCACCTTCCACCCCGCCTTTGACCGACGGGTGCGCAGCATCACCTCCGGCACCCAGCACCTCACCTACCAACTCTATGCCCCCTGCCTGGCCCACTACGATCGGGTGATTATCTTCTCAAACCTGCAGCGGGACCTGTTGACCAAGCTGGGGGTACCGGCCCAGACCCTGGCGGTGGTGCCCAACGGGGTTGATACCGAACGGTACTGCCCGGGGCCCTCCACGGCGCCGGCTGACCTCCAGGCGGAACGACTGTTTGTTTACCAGGGGCGCCTATCCCCAGAGAAAAACGTCGAGGCCCTGCTACGGGGCTGGCGACAGGCGGATATGGGCCCCCACTGCAAACTGGCCATTGTCGGCAGCGGCCCCCTGGAGACCTCCCTGAAGCTGTTCTACGGTGATGATCCCAGCATCCTCTGGCTAGGCTACCTGGCGGAAGATCACCGCCGCATCGATCTGCTGCGGGGGGCGGATGGGTTTATCCTGCCCTCCCTGGTGGAGGGGCTTTCCCTCTCCCTGCTGGAGGCCATGGCCTGCGGCACCGCCTGTATTGCCACCGATGCTGGCGCCGATGGGGAGGTGCTGGCGGAGGGGGCCGGTATCGTGCTGGATACCCAGCGGGTCTCCAGTCAGCTACAGACGATTTTGCCAATTTTCCGCGACCACCCTGAAATTACCCAGCTACTGGGGCAAAAGGCCCGCGATCGGGTATTGCAGCGCTACACCCTAACCGCTAATATCAGCGAGCTGGAGGCCATCTATCACCAGGTAAAGGCCGCGCCAACCGGTCTAGTGGGTCAGCTGTAGGGGCGGCAATGGCCTTAGAGGTTGTTTGAAACGCTAAGGAGGGCTTTAATAGGGTGCATCCCACTTTTGCAGCCCTCACCCTAAATCCCTCTCCCAGAGTGGGAGAAGGTTGATAGAGTACTAGGATAGCCCTTTTCAAACCACCTCTTAGCTAGATTAAATCCCCCAAGGCCTTGGCCACGGTTTGCACATCCTTGTCGCCCCGGCCAGAGCAGTTGATCACCAGGCGGGGGTTGCCCGTTAGCTGGGGGCAGAGTTGCTCCAGGTAGGCAAAGGCGTGGGCGGTTTCCAGTGCGGGAATGATGCCCTCCAGGCGGGAAACCCGCTGAAAGGCCGCCAGGGCCTCCTGGTCGGTGACGCTGTAGTACTCCGCCCGGCCCATATCCTTGAGGAAACTATGCTCGGGCCCCACCCCCGGGTAATCTAAGCCGGCACTGATGGAATGGGCCTCCATCACCTGACCGTCCTGATCCTGGAGCAGGTAGCTCATGGCGCCGTGCAGCACCCCCACCCGGCCCGCCGTCAGGGTGGCGGCGTGCTGGCCAGTGGCCACACCACTGCCCGCCGCCTCAATGCCAATCATCCGCACCGTGGGTTCCTCCACAAAGTCATGGAATAGGCCCATGGCATTGGACCCACCCCCCACACAGGCCATCAAAATATCCGGCAGAGCGCCAAACTTCTGCTGGCACTGGGCCCGGGTTTCCTCCCCAATCATGGCGTGGAAGTCTCGCACCATCATCGGATAGGGGTGGGGGCCAGCCACGGAGCCCAAAATGTAGTGAGTGGTTTCGACGTTGGTCACCCAGTCGCGGATGGCCTCTGAGGTGGCATCCTTGAGGGTGCCGGTACCCGCCGACACCGGCCGTACTTCCGCCCCCATCAGACGCATGCGAAAGACATTGAGGGACTGCCGCTCCATGTCGTGCACCCCCATGTAAATCACACACTGCAGGCCAAAGCGGGCGCACACCGTGGCGGTGGCAACGCCGTGTTGACCGGCGCCGGTCTCAGCAATCACCCGCCCCTTGCCCATGCGCTTGGCCAGCAGTACCTGACCCAGGGCGTTGTTAATCTTGTGGGCGCCGGTATGGTTGAGGTCCTCCCGTTTAAGGTAGATTTCTGGACCCTGACCATCGGGGCGCCGGTAGTGGGCGGTGAGGCGCTCGGCAAAGTAGAGGGGGCTGGGGCGACCCACGTAGTCCTGCAGGAGCCCCTGGAGCTCCGCCTGAAAGCCGGGTTCGTGGCGGTACTGGTAGAAGGCCTGCTCCAACTCGGTGAGGGCGGGCATCAGGGTTTCCGGCACGTACTTGCCGCCAAATTGGCCAAACCGACCCAGGGAGTCAGGGCGGGGGGGCAGGGCGGCGGCGATGGATTGGGGGGATAGGGGAGTTTGGGTCACAACCGGGGATAGGGAGGTAATAGGGGTAGACCTTATTATATATCCCTACATATCTATGACCAGGATGCCTAGGCCAGAGTCAGTAAATCCCTTCCGGGGGAGCTTTAGTTTATGGGGGGGCCGGGGTGGCCACTGACCCAGGGGGTGAGCCCAGTCCCTAGGGAGGCCAGAACCGATCTGAACCAGTTAACTCAGCGGCCCGATCGCCAGCTGCTGTAAACCAACCACAACCCCAGGAAACTGGCGGCCAAAAACAACCCAATGGTTAACCACTGCCCCTGGGAGGATTGACGGCCCGTGGCCACAATGGCGGCGCCGATAATCAGGGCCGCTACCACGGTGCTAAAGGATCGGCGGTTGGCGGCCGCATCAATACTGCGCCGCAGTTCTTCCAAACCCTGGATATGCAGGTTCCACTGCAATTGCTCTGAGCTCAGGCGATTTAGCAGAAAGCCCAGCTGGCGCGGTGAACTAAGGGAGAGGTTACGCAGTTCTAAGCCACTGCGCAGTAAGGCCTGGAGGGGGTCATCACCGATCAGCTGCTGCCGGAATAGATCCACCATCAGGGGGCGGACCTCCTCGATCAGATTCACCCCAGGGTTAAACTGTCGGGCGGCCCCCTCTAAATTAGCCAGGGATTTGGTAAACAAACCAATGTTGGCGGGCCAGCGCAGGTGGTTGCGAATCCCCGCCGCCAAAATTCGGCCAAACATTTCTGCTGTATTCATCTGCTCCAGGCTGAGGCCATAGTATCGCCCCAATAACCGGGTATAGTCACTTTCCAGGCGGGCCAGGTTGACGGGTTTTAGCGGTTCGGCCAGCTGCAGGGTTAATTGGGCGCAGCGCTGGGCATCGCAACTGACAATGGCCAGCACCATTTCGGTCAGGGTATGGCGGGTGCGGGGGTCGAGGTGCCCCATCATGCCACAATCCAGCAGGGCGATGCGGCCATCCTGAAGATAGAAAATATTCCCCGGGTGGGGATCGGCATGGAAAAAGCCATCCACAAAGTATTGCTTAAAGAAAACCCGAAATAGTAGGGTGGTCACCTGGGCGGGTGTGCCGGGCTGGTGGGGGGCTGGGCTAGCCGGTCGGGGGGTGTTGAGCAGGGGCTGACCCTCCAACCATTCCAGGGTCAGCAGTTTAGGGTTAGTTAAGGACCAGTACACCTGGGGCACCACCAGCTGGCCAGGGTTATACCAGCTACTACTGCTCAAGTTGCGGCGCAGTTGGTCGGTGTAGCCGGCCTCCACGGTAAAGTCCAGCTCCGCATTGAGGGCGTCGGCAAATTCCTCGGCCAGGTCCACCAGGTTATAGCGTTGGCCAAACTGGGTGCCGGCCATCAGCCGGGCAATATCGCGAATCATGCCAATGTCCTGCGCTACCTGCTGCTCAATGCCAGGCCGTTGTACTTTTAAAGCCACCACCTGTCCATCCTTCAGCACCGCCCGGTGGGTCTGGGCGATGGAACCGGCGGCGATCGCTCCATAGTCAACCCGTTGAAACAGGGTTTCCAGGGGTTGGGGCAGGTGGCGACGAATTTGAGCCTCTGCCTGGTGGGCACTGACCGCCGGCACCCTACTCTGAAGATGGCTGAGGGCCTCAATATAGGCTGCCGGTAGTAGATCGGGGCGAGTGCTTAAAAGCTGGCCCAGCTTCACATAGACCGGGCCCAGGTCCGTCAGAATGTTCACCAACACCGCCGGGGGCGGGATATCCGGCTCATCCGCCTTACCCCCCGCCAGCAGCTGCCGCATGTAGTCCCAGCCATGGCTGAGCACCACCTCAATGATTTCTCGCTGGCGAGCCAAACGTTCAGATGACACCATCGGTACTTTCATCAGCCTTGCCCAACCCTCTCGCTCCATCTTAAGGGGTAGTTTCGTGGCTGGTGGCTTTAAATCCTGGATTGATCCCTAAGGCTGTGTTAGGTTCTGGGGACTTGGTTATACTAAACCTGCCCAGCCTATAGTTTTGGCCAGCCCACTGAGGATAGGGTGGCCCGGTCAGTTTGATGGCTCCCCACTGACAGGCTGATCTCGTTGCACGGGGTAGTAGAAGGCCAGGTCTGGGTAGGACAGCGTTGGTTGGTGAACTTAAGGAACCTTCAGATTGAACATTCCCTCGCTCATTTCCCTGGTGCCCTGGACTGATCCCACGGTTAAGGAGTGGTCAGCGGAGGCCCGCTGGCTACGCTGGCTGACCATGGTTTGGCTCGGTATTGGCTTAATCATTCTCTTTTCAGCTTCCTATGCGGTTTCCGTGGCTGAACATGGCCACGGTTTACACTACGTCTTGGTACAGCTACTTTGGGTTGGCGTCGGGCTGCTGGTCTTCAATCGCATTGTCCATACCCCCCTCGACACCCTGGCCAAGTTTTCGGGCATCACCCTGCTGCTGTTACTGGGTTTAGTGTTCCTCACTCTGGTGCCCGTTTTAGGGGTGACGGTGAACGGAGCGGCCCGTTGGCTGCCCTTGGGCCCCTTTATGGTGCAACCCTCGGAACTGCTCAAGCCCTGCCTGGTGTTACAGGCCGCCCGGCTATTTAGCCGCTGGCCCCAACTGAGGTGGTCAGTGCGGCTCACCTGGCTAGGCCTGTTTGGGTTAATTTTGGTGGCCATTTTGCTCCAGCCCAACCTGAGTACCGCTGCCGTCTGTGGCCTTACCCTATGGTTGATTGCCCTGGGGGCCGGCCTGCCCTATGCCTATATTGGTTTAACCGCCCTGGCTGGCAGTCTGGCGGCGGTGGTTAGCATCAGCCTGAAAGCTTACCAGCGCCGGCGCATTGTCTCCTTCCTCAACCCCTGGGCTGACCCTGGGGATCAGGGTTACCAGCTGGTCCAAAGCTTGCTGGCGATTGGTTCGGGAGGTCTATGGGGAGAAGGCTTTGGCCTATCTCAACAGAAACTCTCGGCTTTACCGATTCAGTACACCGATTTTATCTTTGCGGTTTACGCCGAGGAATTTGGTTTGCTTGGTGGCCTGATACTGCTGGCCTTTCTTACGATCTACGCCACCCTTGCCCTGCGGGTGGCCCTGCGAGCCCGGGAGACCTCTCGCCAACTGGTGGCCCTGGGTGCCATGGTGGTCCTGATTGGGCAAGCGATCTTAAATGTGGGGGTGGTCACCGGGGTGCTACCCACCACCGGTCTACCCTTCCCGATGATTAGCTACGGTGGCAGTTCCATGCTATCAAGCCTGGCGATCGCCGCCCTACTGGTGCGGGCGGCTCGGGAAATTAATCTGCAACCCCCTGCCCCGATCGCCCCCAAACCCCTGCTGCGACTGCTATAGTCCAGGCCCGGATTTTAGTGGCTGGCCTAGTTGTGGTTTATCAACACCCAGCGATTCCCGGTGCTTACCCAAGGACATGGCACCCAGGTTGAGGTGGTGGTTGACCCAGTGGGTGGGCCCAGGCCCTAGACAGATCTGAGCCGAGCGGGCCCGCTCGGCTCAACGGCTCCGCTTACCAGCGGCTATCAGCTATTGGACTTTAGCCTAACCAGGTAGGCAAAGGTCGTCAGTAAAATGCCAACTGCCCTAGGATCAATGATTAAGGCCGCAGCTCGGTGGGGGTCAGGTTGGTTGGCGGCGGCAGATTGGGCACGGAAGCAAAGTGGTCAATCACCAGTAGCGGTAGGGTGAGGGTAGCGATGGCGATGACAAAACCTAACAGGTTAGCAATGATACTGGGAGGCTCCCCAGCGGAGGTGTCAGATTGACTGGCAGAATCCATAAGGTCCTATAGTTGAAATCGGCACGGTGGAATCAAAGAGCCCTCAGCAAAATGAGATAGAAATCTCGTTCAGGCTAACCCACCAATCCAGAAGCGAAGAGCACTAACATCACAATTTTAAGCATCGCTAAAGGATAAATCGTTGCTTAGAACACAAACCTCTCCCTTTGCCACCAATTGATAACATAACTGGGTACAAGAGCAGAGGGAAAAACACGACCCAAACAACTACCCGCCATTCTAGCACCTCCCTCCGATTCAATGGAGTACGGATGAACTGAGAGCCCCTGGTGAGGCTTGGCTTGGGCCAGTTCCACAAACTGCTCCCACCCTATCCCCAGGGTTCTGGCCAGAGTTCTCTTTGCCTGGGTAAAATTTGCCCAGGCCTCAGTCCTCCAGGGACTGCTGCGCCTTAAGCAGGCTGTGGATCTGTTTCAGTTCCTGGAGAATCTGTTGGAGCAGGGCATTGGTCACCGTTTCGGTGGGGGTTTGCACCTGGATGGTGGGCTTCAGGCCCAAAACCTCCTCCCCAAAGCGCTGTACCTCCTGGGGCCGAAACTGTAGGGGGTCATCCTTATCCCGCCGTAGCTCAGGATTTAATTTTCTGGGATCGTAGGGGGAGTTGAGCAGTTCGGGGTTGGTGTTGGCATAGCGGTAGACCGACGCCCGGGACCGGTTCAGCTGTTTTTGGACATCTTCAATGGTCAACAGGGACAGCTGGTCCTCGGGGATATGGCCAAGGCTAGCTGGAGCCAAGGCGTCTAGGGGGAATGACTGGGTCCTAGGGCTGGGAGGAAGAAAATCATGCATGGCGCACGGGACTATAACTCGACAACCGACCTTGCCATAGTATCGCTGACTTTTACTTCTGGGGCGGCCGGGGGACTAAAGACCGCGATCAAAAACCGGCTGATCGATCGGCCGCTGCCCCACCCCCCGGCAACTAGCGCTTACCGAGTAACTGATCCCGCAGGGTTTTGATGCGATCGCGGTATTTGGCGGCCTCCTCAAACTCCAGGTTTTTAGCCGCCTCCTTCATCTGTTTTTCTAGCTGGCCAATCAGCTCCGGGATATCCTCCAGGGCCAGGTCCTCCTTGTGGTCGTAGGCCACCTCCAACTCCTGGGCGCTGAGGCGGCGAGACACCTCCAGAAAGGAGAGAATCGAGTTGCTGTTACGGCGCTGGATGGGTTGGGGGGTAAGGCCGTGTTTCTCGTTGTAGGCCATCTGGATCCCCCGTCGCCGTTCCGTTTCCTCGATCGCCCGGGCCATGCTATCGGTCAAGTTATCGGCGTAGAGAATCGCCTGGCCCCGCACATGGCGAGCCGCCCGGCCAATGGTCTGGATCAGGGAGCGCTCCGCCCGCAAAAAGCCCTCCTTATCCGCATCCAAAATTGCCACCAGGGAGACCTCCGGCAGGTCCAGCCCCTCCCGCAGCAGATTCACCCCCACCAGCACATCGTAGTTACCGTTGCGCAGGTCTTGAATAATTTCAATCCGCTCAATGGAGTGGATTTCGGAGTGCAGGTAGCGCACCCGCACCCCGTGTTCCTCCAGGTACTCCGTCAAGTCCTCCGCCATCCGTTTGGTCAGGGTGGTGATCAACACCCGTTCCTGGCGGCCAGCCCGATCGCGAATTTCCCCCAGCAGGTCATCCACCTGGCCCTCCGTGGGGCGGACAAAGATCTCCGGATCGAGCACACCGGTGGGGCGAATAATCTGCTCCGCCACCCGCTGCTCTGAGACCTCCAGCTCCCAATTGCCGGGGGTGGCGGAGACAAAAATACACTGGTTGACCTTGTCCCAAAACTCTTCGGCCTTAAGGGGGCGGTTGTCGGCGGCGCTGGGTAGGCGAAAGCCATGGTCAATCAGCACGGTTTTGCGGGAGCGATCGCCGTTGTACATGCCCTGGATTTGGGGAATGGTGACGTGGGACTCATCGATCACCAACAACCAGTCCTTAGGGAAATAGTCGATCAAACACTCCGGTGGGGAGCCGGCGGCCCGACCGGCCAGGTGGCGGGCGTAGTTTTCCACGCCGTTACAATAGCCCACCTCCTGAATCATTTCCAGATCGTAGCGGGTGCGTTGATCCAGCCGCTGGGCCTCCAGCAGTTTCCCCTCCTTCTCCAGCTCCTCCAGGCGGTCCTTCAGCTCCCCTTGAATGGCCTCGCAGGCGGCCTCCAACCGCTCCTCTGGGGTGACAAAGTGCTTGGCCGGGTAGATACTCAGCCCCTCCAGGCTTTGTAGGGTGGCGCCGGTGATCGGGTCAACATAGCGGATGGCGTCGATCTCATCGCCAAAAAACTCCACCCGAATGATCCGATCCTCGTAGGCGGGGCCAATTTCCAGCACATCCCCCTTCACCCGAAACCGGCCCCGGCCCAGGTCCAGGTCGTTGCGTTCGTACTGCACCGAGGCCAGGTCCCGCAGCACCTGGCGTTGGTTCACCTCCATGCCCACCTGCAGGGGAATGGCCGCCTTCAGGTATTCCGCCGGTATGCCCAGGCCGTAGATGCAGCTAATGGAGGCCACCACGATCACATCCCGCCGCTCAAACAGGGACCGGGTGGCGGAGTGGCGCAGCATGTCAATTTCATCGTTGATCGAGGCGGTTTTGGCGATGTAGGTGTCGGTGACGGGGATGTAGGCCTCGGGCTGGTAGTAGTCGTAATAACTAATGAAGTACTCCACCGCATTGTCGGGGAAAAACTCCCGCAGCTCGTTACAGAGCTGGGCCGCCAGGGTTTTGTTATGGGCCAGCACCAGGGTGGGTTTGCCAATCTGGTCAATCACCCGGGCAATGGTGTGGGTTTTACCGGTGCCGGTGGCCCCCAGCAGGGTCTGGTAGCGGTGTTGGTCCTGCAAAAAGCGACTCAACGCTGCGATCGCCTGGGGTTGATCCCCCTTGGGTTCAAAGGGAGCCTGAATATTGAAATCAGCCATGGACCATTTGCCCTACCATTCGCTTTCTCTATGATGACCGATTTTCTCCGATATGACCCTGGCACCCCCTTGACCAAGACCCCCAGGCTAGGGTTGATCGGTTAAGGCCCGATCGGGCCCGGCATTCTGACGCGCCGCCGCCAGGCCCAGGACCCCACCCCCACCGCCAGGAGGACTGGGTTTAGTGGTATGCTGCACCATAGCTATCGGTTCCAGCGGGGATCAGCCGCTGAAGTAAGGGGGAAAGGGGGTGTAAGTCCTCCACTGTCCCGCAACTGTGAAGGGAGTCCGGCCTGGGAAACAGACCCCACGGTTGCCCCAGACTACCCCAGTCAGAATGCCCGCCGCTAGTGATGGATTCTACATCTGCGAGGCACAGAGTATTCATGCAGCGTTTTCCCTTATTTTTCCGCCCGTCCCAGTCTGGGGTGTCCCTTCGTCGTTTGGTGGTGATCACCACCGTGGTGCTGTTGCTGGTCATGGCCTCCCCGGCCCTGGCCCACCATGCCATGGGGGGGATGAGGCCCCAGACCAGCTGGCAGGGTTTCCTATCGGGCCTGGCCCACCCGATCATCGGGGTTGATCACGCCGCCGCTATTATCGCCGTCGGTTTGCTAGCCGCCACCCAGCCCCGGGGGGCGATTCTGCCCCTGGGGTTTGCCCTCACCGCCCTGGTGGGCACCGGTCTCCATCTGGCCGGGGTTACCCTGCCCGGGGTAGAGCTGGCCATTGCCGCCGCCCTGGTGCTGGTGGGGCTTGGGTTAGGCCTGGGCGATCGCCGTCCCGGATGGGTGTGGGCCCTCCTGGCCACTGGCATCGGCCTTGGCCACGGCTACGCCTACGGAGAAGCCATTGTGGGGGCCGAGCCCCAGGCCCTGGGCGCCTACCTGCTCGGGTTTACCCTGGTGCAAGCTGGCATTGGCTTGATGGCCTTTTTCCTGGGCCGGCTCACCCTGCCCCAACCCACCCTGGCCCCGGTTTCCCTGCGTCTGCGCATCGCCGGTGGGGTGCTAGGGGGCATCGGCCTCAGTTTGCTTTATGGTCAACTGGTAGGGCTGGTGCTACCGGTGATGCCCTCTTAAAAGGGTGTGTTCCACTGGTGACCCTGGGGGTTTAGCTCCCTAATACGGTTATACCGCCCCCCAGAGGCGGCTCTCCCCCCCGTCAATCCTCCCGCCAATCGGGATGATGGAATTATCCACAGCGATCGCGATCGCCGTGATCTGACGTTAGACGGGAGAAGCAGCTATGTCCCACTCACCCTGGCCACCCACTTGGACCTTTGATGTTGCCCTGGCGGCGGCCCAAGCCCAGCACGATGCCCTGGCCGCCGCCCTGCTGCCCCTGGGCATTGGGCCTTCGGGACGGCTACAACTACCCTCGGTGGAAATTAAGGAAACCCCCGATAGTTTGGTGGTTACCGCCTTCTTGCCCGGGGTTACCCCCCAGCAGGTCCAGGTGCGGGCCACCAGGCGATCCCTCACTTTTTTTGGTCAGCGCTCCCCGGCCTACCCCCCCGCCTGGGGCTACGGTGGCGGGCTCAACTATTTTCAACAGACCATTGACCTCCCCAGTCCAGTGCAGGATCAGGCCATGGAGGTGGCCTACTGCCAGGGGGCCCTGGTGGTCACCCTACCGAAACAACGGGGTATTTTTACCTGGCTGAACCGCTTTCCCATCTCCCCCTGGCGCCGATCCCTGGTGGATCGGTGGGTGCAGAGCTGGCGAGGGCTGCGCCATTGGGCAGGGCAACGACTCGGTCAGTGGAGCGATTACCTGCTCACCGATGCCAGCCATCGAGTTTAAGCCCCGCTCTTTGGGGCAGTAAGGTAGGGTTTAGAAGTTCTCCACCGTCTTGCCACGGTGAAGGGTGGTGATCTGGGCATTAAAGATGGACATAGTGGCCAGGAATCCAAAGGTTTAGTCTATGCATATATTGATCACCATTAAGCACATTCTAAACACACGCGTGCAACCATTGTTGTAGTCTATACTTCTTAAAGATCACCATTGAGTAAACGCTAAACATTAGCAATGGCGACATCCACCAGCTAATGGTATGGCTCAGTGCCCATCCGGAGCCTGCCCGGTTCCTGCTATTGCTGGAGCAAACTAGAAACCGCGATCTGTCTATAGATAACCTGCGTCGCCTGGAGTCAACCCGGCGAGAGGTCCAGGTGTTACTCCTAGTTGGTCAGGGTAAACCCCCGGTGGCAATCGCCGAGCCATTGGGGATGAGCGATCTGACTATCAAAAAACACCTGCAGAACATTTACAGGAAATCTGGGGTGCAAAACCGTCTATCAGCAATCATATACGCCCTGGAGAAATTAGGTATTCTTGCCAAGCAGCTCGGATCAGCATTTAAATCCCCAACCCGTAGGACACAGTCTGGCCAGCGGCCTCCTGAAAGCTACGAATCAGCCGAGCCCGCAGGTGTACCCCCTGTCCCTCCCGGAGACCTAACTGATCGTACTGATCTCGGTTGAGGTGGGCGGTGATGGGGTGACCATTGTCGAGGGTGAGCTCCACCCGAATGGTCCAACCCAGGTGAATGATATGGTTAATGGTGGCCGCCAGGCTGGCGTCTTGAGGGGTTAGAAACACCTCAATGTCGTGGGGCCGCAGAAATACCTCGGCGGTGGTGGGGGCTTCTCGATGCAAGGACTGCCAGGTTTTATCGGGAGATAGCACATTAACGGCGCCAATGAAGCTAATTACAAAGGGGCTGGCGGGGTTTTCATAAACCTCCGCCGGGGATCCCACCTGTTCTACCTGGCCGTCATTCATCACCACAATCTCGTTGGCAATTTCCATGGCCTCTTCCTGGTCGTGGGTAACAAACACGGTGGTGACCTGGACCTCCTGGTGGAGGCGACGCAGCCAATCCCGCAGGTCCTTACGCACCTTGGCGTCGAGGGCGCCAAAGGGCTCGTCTAGCAACAGCACCTGGGGTTCGATCGCCAGGGCCCGGGCCAGGGCCACCCGTTGTCGCTGCCCACCGGAGAGCTGGGCTGGGTAGCGATCGCCCAGTCCGCCCAATTGCACCAGGTCCAGCAGGGTATCCACCCGGTGCTTAACCCGGTCCTTCGACCACTTCTGTAGCTCCAGGGCGAAGGCAATATTTCTACGCACCGTTAGATGCTTAAACAGGGCGTAGTGCTGAAACACGAAGCCGACGTGGCGGTCTTGCACCGGCTTGAGGGTGGCGTCCTGGGCGGAAATATAGATCTTGCCGGTGTCGGGTTGCTCAAGGCCGGCAATCACCCGCAGCAGGGTAGACTTGCCCGACCCCGAGGGCCCCAGCAGGGCCACCAGGGACCCACTTTGGATCTCAATATCAATCGGGTGCAGGGCCTGGAAGTCGCCAAAACGCTTGGCAACATTCTCTACCTTAATACCCATAGCTTTCCCCCGATAGTGCGAACGTTTGACTCGAGCCAGATGTAATACAAAAGGGTATCGACTTGATCCGAAAGGCATAGATGGGCCAGGAAATCAGGGGGCAGGAACCCGTAGCCAGAAGGCGACCAGGTCGCTGACTCCTATGTCACCAAGCATCCTGCCTGGGGCCGCTACCCAGTCAGAGCGAAGTTAGAATCCAACTATAGCAGATAGCGATCGCAGTTAAGTGTCAAATCGAGTCAGAATGAAGTCAAATTGAAGTAAAAATAAAATTAGAAATTTTATGATACAGTTTTTCCTACCATCGGAAGACCGATGGGAATGCCGTAGATTTTGTGGGAGATTCGTGATGACGTTACCTAGTCCGCTGCAACACCAGACCAGCAACGTGGCCCAGTTTTTAGCTTCAAGCCCAGGGCGGCGATCGCGGCGGGCCGTCCTGCAGTTTGCCCTGGGGTTGGGCCTGGTGGGGGCGATCGCTGCCTGCGGTGGCGGTGCCCCAGACACCGCCACTGGCCCTGCCCCCACGGAAAAAGCCGGGCAAAAGGTGGAACTAACCCTGGTCAGCTATGCCGTTACCCAGGCCGCCTACGAGCAGATCATTCCTAAGTTCGCCGCCCAGTGGAAGGAAAAGACCGGCCAGGAGGTTCAGTTTAACCAGAGCTACGGGGGCTCCGGTTCCCAAACCCGGGCTATTTTGGATGGACTGGAGGCGGATGTGGCGGCCCTGGCCCTGGCGGGGGATACGAAAAAACTCCAGGAGGGCGGATTGATTGAACCCGGCTGGGAGCAGCAAGCCCCCAACGATGCCATTGTCCATAAGTCTGTGGCGGCCCTGGTGGTGCGGGAGGGCAACCCCAAAAATATTAAGGGCTGGGACGATCTGGCCCGTGCCGATGTCTCGGTGGTCACCGCCAACCCCAAAACCTCCGGCGGAGCCAAGTGGAACTTCCTGGCGGCCTGGGGCTATAAAACCCAGGGGGGCAAGGGTGAGGCCGAGGCCCTAGATTTTGTGACGAGCATCTACAAAAACGTACCCGTACTGCCCAAGGATGCCCGGGAGGCCACCGATGTCTTCTATACCCGCGGCCAGGGGGATGTGCTGATCAACTACGAAAACGAGGTGCTGCTGGCGGCCCAAAAGGGTGAGGTACAGCCCTACATCATCCCCGAGGTGAATATTTCCATCGACAACCCCATCGCCGTGGTGGATGCCAATGTAGACAAGCATGGCACCCGGGAGGTGGCGGAGGCCTTTGTGCAGTTTTTGTTTACCCCCGAAGCCCAGCGAGAATTTGCCAAGGTGGGCTTCCGGCCGGTTGACGACAGCGTCGCCCAGGAGTTTGCCCAGCAATTTCCGGCCATCAAAACCCTGTTTACCATCGCTGACCTGGGGGGCTGGAGCGAGATCAATAAAAAATTCTTCGCCGATGGCGCCCTCTTCGATCAGGTGCAAACCCAGGTCGGCAAGTAGGTTAGCTCCCCCCGCCCCCTTTCTCCCCTGCTCCCCCTCTCCCCTACCATGCCCCCTTCACCCCTGCAGTCCCTCAGTTGGCCCTGGCGCATCACCTGGGTTTACCTGACAATTTTTCTGTTTGTACCCATGGTGGCCCTCCTGCTCAGGGCCCTGACCCTCAGCCCCGCCGAGATCTGGCGGATTGCTACGGACCCGGTGGCCCTCTCCACCTACAACGTTACCTTTGTCACGGCCCTGGCGGCGGGGGCGATTAACGGCGTGGCGGGGCTGATCACCGCCTGGGTGCTGGTGCGCTATGAGTTTCCCGGCAAGCGTCTGTTAGACGCCATCATTGATCTGCCCTTTGCCCTGCCAACGGCGGTGGCGGGCTTGACCCTTTCTACCATCTACAGCAATAACGGTTGGATTGGCGGCCTGCTGGCCCCCTATGGCATTAAGGTGTCCTTCACCCGCCTGGGGGTGCTAGTGGCGATGGTTTTTATTTCCCTACCCTTTGTGGTGCGGACGGTGCAGCCGGTTTTGCAGGAAATGGAGGTGGAGGCGGAGGAGGCCGCCTGGTCCCTGGGGGCGTCCCCCTGGCAGACCTTTTGGCGGGTGATTTTACCGCCCCTGATGCCGGCGATTTTGACCGGGGTGGCCCTGGGGTTTTCCCGGGCGGTGGGGGAGTACGGGTCGGTGGTGATTATTGCCGGCAACATTCCCTTTCAAGACCTGATCGCCCCGGTGCTGATTATTCAGCGGCTAGAGCAGTTTGACTACGCCGGGGCCACGGTGGTGGGGTCGGTGCTGCTGCTGATTTCCCTGCTGGCTCTGTTATTGATTAATTTTCTGCAATCCCAAGGACGGCGCTACCTATGACCGATGGTATCCCCCAGTCAACGAGTATTTCCCCAGCCGCCGCCCGCTCCGGGGTGAATTGGGTGAAGTGGAGCCTGATTAGCCTGGTGGTGGCCTACCTGGCGCTGCTATTGCTGGTGCCGGCCTTGAATGTGGTGGTCCAGGCCTTCAAGGGGGGCTGGGCTTCCCTGGGGACGGTGTTTACTAGCCGGTTTTTCCTCAATGCCCTGCGCCTTACCCTGATCGCCACCGTGATTACGGTGCCCCTGAATACGGTGTTTGGGCTCTGTGCGGCTCTGGCGATCGCCCACAAGACCTTCCCTGGCCGCACCCTGTTGATCAGCATTATCGACCTCCCCTTCTCTATCTCTCCGGTGGTGGCGGGGTTAATGCTGGTGTTGCTCTATGGTAACAATGGCTGGTTTGGGCCCCTCCTGGAGGCGGGGGGGATCAAAATCATTTTCGCCCTACCCGGTATCGTCATGGCTACGGTGTTTGTCACCATGCCCTTTATCGCCCGGGAGGTCCTGCCCGCCCTGGAGGAAAGCGGCACCGAACAGCAGGAGGCCGCCGCCACCCTGGGGGCAACCCCCTGGCAAACCTTCTGGCGAGTCACCCTGCCCTCCATCAAGTGGAGCCTGCTCTATGGGTTGATCCTCTGTAACGCCCGAGCCATGGGGGAGTTTGGCGCCGTAGCGGTGGTTTCCGGCAACATCACCGGTAAAACCCAGACCCTACCCCTATTTATTGAAGAATCCCACGCCCAGTACGATAACCCCGCCGCCTACGGGGCTGCCCTGCTGCTGGGCTGCCTGGCGGTGGTCACCCTGGTGCTGAAATACCTGCTGGAGCGCAACACCCACGTCCGTCGTACCTATCATTAAGGAGTTTACCCCCATGGGCACCCTATCCCCCCGCCTTGGCCTGGAAGCCCTGCAGCTGCGCTCAGCCCAGGGCAAAACCGAAACCCAGGTGCGCCTGAGGATTCCCAAAACCTACCATGGCGAACCGATTATCTCGAACCTGGTCAGTCGCTATGGTCTCAGGGTTAATATTCAAGCCGCCCTTTTGGGGGCCGATGGTCAGGAGGATGGCTGGTTTGATCTAGGGATCAGTGGTGAGGCGGGGTTAATTGGTGAAGCGCTGCTAGATTTAGTGGAGCTTGATGCCGACGTCTGGATTGGCCAGAATGATGAAGCAGGCCCCTAATTAACCCAAAAAAGGCCTGCATCCTCAGGGGATGCAGGCCCTGCCTAGCTAGGTAAGGAGAAGGGTTAGTGGTTACGACCGCCGCTGGATTCCTCCAGCTGGCGCATCACCACGTCCAGGTTAAAGGCGGCGGGTTTTTGCCGTGGCGGAAACTTCTGGAAGGCCTCGATCTGTTGGGCCACCAACCCCTGCATGCCGTAGATCAGGTAGGCGTGGGTGATCACCCAATCCCAGTAGGTATTGGAGTTTTCATCGGCCCGCTCAAAGGGGTCGCGGCGCAGGTTGAAGATCTTGGGAGCCCGGAGGGCCACAAAGGGCTCAAACCAACACTGCAGGGTCTTGGCCCGCTGCTCCATTAGCACCACCTTCCAATCCTCGTAGCGAATGGCCAGGATGTCGCCATCGTCGCTGATGTAGAAGAAGGACTTGCGGGGGCTTTCCTGAATTTCGCCGCTGAAGTAGGGCAACATATTGAAGCCGTCCAGGTGCACCCGGTAGGTGCGATCGCCAGCGGCATAGCCGTTCAACAACTGCTCCTTCACATCCGGCACGCCGGCGGCGGCCAGCAGGGTGGGCAACCAATCCTGGTGAGTCACCAGGCCGTTGACCACCGAACCCGCCGGGAACTTACCGGGCCAGCGCACAAAGGCCGGCACCCGCCAACCGCCTTCCCAGTTGGTGTTCTTCTCACTGCGGAAGGGGGTGATACCCGCATCGGGCCAGGTGTTGTAGTGGGGGCCATTGTCAGTGGAGTACATGACGATGGTGTCCTCGGTAATCCCCAACTCGTCTAGCTTATTGAGCATTTCACCGATGTGCTCATCGTGGGCCACCATCACATCGTTGTAGTCGCCCTGGCCGCTCTTGCCCTTGTGCTTATCGGCACAGTGGGTGCGGAAGTGCATGGCGGTGGTGTTATACCAAACGAAAAACGGCTTACCCTCCCGGTGGCTCTTGTCAATGAAATTGAGGGCATGGCTGGTGGCCTCATCATCAACGGTTTCCATCCGTTTCTTGGTCAGGGGGCCGGTGTCCTCGATGCGCTGCCCTCCCTGGCCATCGGCCCAGCAGTGCAACACCCCCCGGGGGCCAAAACGCTGCTTAAAGGCCGGATCCTTAGGATAGTCTGGGTCCTCCGGTTCCTCCTCGGCGTTGAGGTGGTAAAGATTGCCAAAGAATTCATCAAAACCGTGCATGGTGGGCAAGAACTCATCCTTGTCCCCCAGGTGGTTTTTACCAAACTGCCCCGTGGCGTAGCCCAGGGGTTTCAGCAGCTCGGCAATGGTGGGATCTTCCTTTTGCAGGCCGACATCGGCACCGGGCATGCCCACCTTGGTGAGGCCGGTGCGAATCGGGTTTTGACCGCAGATAAAGGCGGCCCGGCCAGCGGTACAGCTTTGCTGAGCGTAGTAATCGGTAAAGGCAACCCCTTCGTTGGCCACCCGGTCAATGTTGGGGGTGCGGTAACCCATCTGGCCGCGACTGTTGTAGCTGATATTCCACCAGCCGACGTCGTCGCCCCAGAGAATCAGAATATTTGGCTTACCATTTGGCATGGGAGTATCTCCTGATCGAGGCATAGGGTTTGCGTGTCTATAGTAGCTTGCCGTCGAGGGGCGCCCCTTCAGCCCTGAAGATCTATCCAGGCACTGGGCAACCACGTTTCCCCGGTCTGCAAACCGCTACAGGCCATTATTATCTGCTCAGCACCGGCCCAGGGATGCTTCAAAAAACGCTTGTTTATATTTGGGCTCAGAGATTACCTTAAGGGTTTTTCCAGAATCACCCAGCTTATTCTTAGGGACCACGCCATTAAACTCCTGCCCTAAACCATCGCACCTTCTTGAGCTGTAGTGCCATATGTCGATCAGGTTAACGTACTCCAGCTTGGGGGTTAGGCCTATCTATGCCTACAGCTACTCCTCATAAATGCCAAGAGGGGTGGTACATCCCCTAAAATTACAGTTAAAATTGAAAGGGTTAAAGGGCGGCAATCACCCATTGGCCGGTAGTGAGGTCCACCGATGTTCGCCTATCCCTTTAGCCATGGTAGTTGGGAGTTTTCCCACGAATTCAGCTGATGAGCGGAGAGAACTGAGATGGTCAACGGTTTGGCATAGGGGCTACCTATGGCGACCTATTCTTAAGACTTTTGGCCCAGGTCGGGTCAGCACATTTATCTTTCCAGAGAGTTAGTCTACTGATCGCAGTTTTGTTTTGAATTTTAAGGAGCATGAGGATCGCGGCATGACCCAAGCAAACCATTTGCTCGAAACTATGGATCCCGAGGCCGATCTCGAGCTATTGATGGATACCGATGGGGAGGAGAATTTCACTGCTCAAGATGATGATGATGATGAAGCAGACGCCAAGACATCTAAGGGTAAAACCACCCGCCGTCGTGCTCAAACTAAAAAGCGCCACTACACTGAAGATTCGATCCGGCTTTATCTCCAGGAAATTGGTAGAATCCGCTTGCTTAGGGCAGAGGAGGAAATTGAACTAGCCCGCAAGATTGCTGACCTTTTAAAGCTGGAACGCATTCGAGAAGATCTGATTGATGCTCTGCAGCGTGCTCCTCAAGATCGAGAATGGGCCGATGCGGTTATTCAAGACGAAGGTTCTGATTTCACCTTAGCCAGTTTTCGTCGTCGCCTTTATATTGGCCGACGGGCTAAGGATAGGATGGTCCAATCTAACCTCCGCTTGGTGGTGTCCATCGCTAAAAAGTATATGAACCGCGGTCTCTCCTTTCAGGATTTGATCCAGGAGGGCAGTCTGGGTTTGATTCGTGCCGCCGAGAAGTTTGATCACGAAAAGGGCTACAAGTTTTCCACCTACGCCACCTGGTGGATTCGCCAGGCTATAACCCGGGCGATCGCCGATCAGTCCCGCACCATTCGCCTACCGGTTCACCTCTACGAGACCATCTCTCGCATCAAGAAAACCACCAAGCTACTTTCCCAGGAGTTGGGTCGCAAGCCCACCGAGGAGGAAATCGCCACTCGGATGGAGATGACCATCGAAAAGCTGCGGTTTATCGCTAAATCCGCCCAGCTGCCCATCTCTCTGGAAACCCCCATCGGTAAGGAGGAAGATTCTCGCCTGGGAGATTTCATTGAATCCGACGGTGAAACCCCTGAAGATCAGGTCTCCAAGAGCCTGCTGAGGGAGGATTTGGAAAGCGTGCTGGGTAGCCTCAGCCCCCGGGAGCGGGATGTGCTGCGGCTGCGCTACGGGCTAGACGATGGCCGGATGAAAACCCTGGAGGAGATTGGCCAGATCTTCAATGTTACCCGAGAGCGAATTCGGCAGATCGAGGCCAAGGCTCTACGTAAGCTGCGCCACCCTAATCGCAACAGTATCCTCAAGGAATACATCCGTTAAACCACCATAGCCAAACGGCTACTCAGGTTGCCATGAGATTAGGAAGAGAGGGGAAGTGAGGTTCACTTCCCCTCTCTTCCTAATGGTTGACGGCTCAGCTATCCAGGTTATGCCCCTAGTCCCAGGGTGGCGACGTGAGGGACTTACCGGTATGGCAGGAAAACTGGCACAATTACTGGCACATCCCCATGAAACTTGCTTAGGATGAAAGGGTGATATAGCGGTAGCCTCTGTTACCGGGGGACATCTAGGATACCCCTTGGCTGAACTACGATGTTTTAAGGGTTATGGCCAAAGCTATAGGCGTTTATAAGGTTATCAATTGAGGAGACACTAACCCCTATGAAATGTTTTCAACTATCAACTTTGAGTTGGGGATTAGGTCTAGCTACGGTGTTAGCTGGCACCAGTGCTATGGCCCAACCCCTAGGCCAAACTCCCCTGTCCCAGCCCCTACAGGTCAGTGGCACAGTCAACCCCACCCAAACCTCTAACTGTGGTCTGTTGCCAGATAGTCCCACCCAATTCCTCCAGGTTAACCAGGAATTTGTTTCCCTAGACATCAGCGTCACCGGCAGCAGTGGTATTACCCTGCTGATTCAAGGCCCCAATGGATTTAGTGAGTGTCATCGCGCCAGTGGCTCCAGTGGCACGATTAATGCCCCCGGGTTACTCAGCCAAGGACGCTACGCCTTCTACGTTGGCAATACTAGCCCCGTTCCCACTAGTTACAGCTTCACCATTAGCCAGAATTAGGGTTGGCCAGCAGCGGCGAGCAGAAATCTTGTCACCCCGGGTCTAAGCCGTTAGCCCAACATTGGGGCAAAGGTCAGCCCTGGAGGAACCCATAATAGGCTGAGAGCAATGCTTGGGCCTTAACCTCATACCACAGCCCTCCGGTCAATGGGTTAGCCATACTTCATTAAACCTTATAGATGTTCACGATTTTCATAGGATTTACGTAAAGCCCATGGGTAAGCCTTGTGAGTTAAAGCTATCCTCTCAATAATGATCTTAAGCAAGCTAATCTATAAACTATGGCCACCGGCAGGGGGGCGGAGGGAAGCCAGAACGCCTATCTAGTCTTAGCTTTTTCCTGTCTGGTAACCTCCTGTTTCATAACACAAAACAGGAGGTTCACCGGCCCTGCCTGTCCTGAGTATTTTGGCCATAGCTATATTTCATTACTTAGGGCATGGTTCTGTCTTAAGCCAAAGCATCGGAGCTTAGTTTCATGAATTTCAAAAAGTCTGTCGTCAACTTTAGCCAGTGGAGCTGGGCTTGTCTGCAGTTAGCCATGGCTAGTTGGCACGGTCGGATAGTTTTGCTGGGACTGACGGCGGGCTTGGTCTATTTGGTTACCTGGGCTCCCCGGGTGGTCACTCGGGCTGCCCAGGGGTCAGCCGGTGCACCTCTAGTCGTAGGCTGTCTGGCGGTTGGTTTTTACCAACTGTGGACAAACCGCCGAGCTATTGCCGAATTACAACCCTCTGAGGCCGACCGGGCTATGGGTTACTTGATGATTTTTGGTGGTCTGCTGGTATTTCCCTTCTGCCGCTTTGCCGTTTGGCCCCAGGCAATGGTGTGGATGGTGATTCTGGCTGGTATTGCCGTCAGCTCCTGGGGAGTTAGCTTTCTGGTCAAATATCGACTGCCTGTGATGATGGCCCTCTTAACCGCCTATCCCCAGCCTGCGGTTTTTACCCGCATGGTCTGGGCAAGCTTTACGCCCAGTGGCTGGTTGGAGCGAATGATGGCTCAAGCCGGTGCCTTCGGCCTCAGACTGATCGGTCAACCTGCCGTCGCCGATATGCACTTCGTCCGTATCCCCCCCGATGGAGTTGTTTCCGTTGGAGAGCCGTGCAATGGGTTTAGTATGGCGTTGACCATAGCGGCAACGGGTTTGGTCATGGGCATTCTTTACAATCAAAAATGGTATAAAGTATTGATAATGATGGTGGTGGGCATCATTTTGGCCATGATTTTTAATGTGCCTAGAATTATGTTGCTGGCCATGGCCTCCATTTACTGGGGAGAAGCGGCCTTTGATTTTTGGCACAGCACTTGGGGGGCACAAATCTTTTCAGCTGTTTTATTTACAGTTTATTATTATGCGGTCATGGCCGTAATCAAAAAACGCCCGAAAAGATCTCAGCCTAAAGCTGCACTCTGAGACCGCTAGACGCGCCCCTATGGCTTTGTTTTATCCTTGAGTTTTTTATCAATTGTAGGTATTGATTAATTATGGCTAACACTATAGTTCAGGATCCTAGTAGTGGTTCAGCCGGACAGGCTATTGCCCGGATCGTAGGTTTAATTTGTGTCATTGGTTTCATCGCTGACGTTCTGGGTTTGATCCTACCCCCTGGGTCTGGTGCCAGTTGGCGATTCGGTCTATTTCAGCAGGTCGGAGATCGCAGCATTGTCTTTCTCTTCGGTATTGCCCTACTCATCTACGGCTGTTGGGAGAATCAACTGCGTCGTAAACCCCTCTCCTATGCTGCCCTAGGACTAGGGGTAGCCTACTTGCTCACCTGCGTTCTAGTTGTCTCCGATGGTTTCAAGGTACAAAGCCAAGCAGCGGCTAATATTGACCAGCGGGTTGAACAATTACAGACCAGAATCGAACAAAGTCGCAATAATCCTGAAATCAGTGCCAAGGCTAAACCCGAGGACTTTGACAATGCCCTCAAATCTATTGAATCCCAGGCTTATACCGCTGCAGAAAATGCCAGAAATAGTGTGACCAAAAGCAGCATCGTTATCGCTAGCAACTTTTTAATTGTGGGGGTAGGCTTGCTAAGTTTAGGTCGTTTTGGCATCGGCAGTAGTTTGAACAAATCTAGCCACGGACGTTTCAAGGTTCGTCGGGCCTAGGGTCTTTAAATCTACCCTCCCTAGACAAGCCAAGACTTTCTCTAGGGAGGATAGATTTTGATCTAATTTGAGTCTTTCCCCGAAGAATAGGAAAATCAGGGTATAACTCGTCTCTGCTCTTCAACAGAATCGGTAGTACATCAGCTTATAGCCCTTAGGCCGTTGACCAGCTTAAGAGGTTGTTTGAAAAGGGTTACCCAGGTATAATTTGCCACCAAGAGGGTACAAAAGTGTTGGAATCTGAGGCTATTATCCTACTTGAAAGGTATAGTTTAACGCTCTCTTTGACTTTTCAAACAACCTCTAAAGGCCATAACCATAAAGCTTGAATCAAGGCCAGGAAAACTTTACCCTAGGCAAGGTGCGCTGGGGCACCATATTAAAATAGTATGCATCTCAACTATGGTGGCCGCTGTTCTTTCCCTCTCCACCCAGACTTTTTTGGGACATAACCAAGAAACTTACCAGCATTTGCGCCAGGCTCTGCGCCTGAGCCTACGGCGGCAGTTGCTGTTGGTGGTGTGTGATGATAGTGAACTGCAAAGTCAACTGGTGCAGCGGCTCACTACGGATTTGGCAGATGGGCAGCGATCTCCTCTGGTAACCCTCCAGCTTGATGGTCAGCAGCCCGACCTGGTGCGCCAGATATTGATATGGCTGAAGCAACACCGGCACTTGCCCAGTTCCAGCCAGGTGGTTCCCACCTTTCAAATTTTGGGGGTGGAGGCTCTGGCTCGCCAGTCCTTAACGGTTCAGAACCGTTTCCTCGCCAGTCTCAGCCAGGTTGATGCCCTGCTCACCCAGCTTGACTGTCGCTTGCTGGTATGGCTTTCCCGTCCCTGGCTGGGGAAGATTCGCCAATCCGTGCCCGGCTTTTGGCGATCGCGCAGTGGTCTGTTCGAATTCGTGGGCGATCCTACCCCAGTCAGCGCTTCCGGGGCAGCGACGGCCTCGGCCGCTGGGTTTACCCCTGACCTTCAGTCGGCCCCCCAGCCTGAGCCGCCAGCGTCCATCCTTTCTCTACCCCCTCAGCTCCTGCAGGACAGGACCCTGATCAGCTACAGCCACTATTTACAGGAACTGGAGGAGGCCCAGGCCGGCCCCCTGACCCGGGCACGAGCCTATCTGGCCGCCGCCCAGTTCTGTCGCGACCGGGTGGAAACTGGCGCTACTGCCCCCGCCACCCTCGACTTTGCCATTTCTCTCTACCACAAGGCTATGCCGGGTCTACCGGAGGGGGGGCTAGACTGGTGCGATGCCCTCAATGACCTGGCCAGTCTATATTGGCTCCATAGCCAATGTGAACATCATCCGGAGGTAGTTAGCCTCTGGCTAAGTCGTAGTGTGGCGGCCTACCGCCAAGCCCTAGCGGGGGCCGAGGGAACTGTACCAACTCCTAATCTGAAGCGGTTGTACACTAACCTGGGTACGGTCTACAGCCTGTTAGCCAACGTCGAGGATCCCCTATCCGCTTTACAGCAATCGGTCCGGGCCTTTCACCAGGCTTTGCAGTACATCGCCGATCCTCAAGAGGCAGATGACTACGCCGACCTACAAAACAGCCTGGGGTCCACCTACTGGCGCTTAGCCCAGTTGGACGATCACCCCCAACCCTATCTCCACCAGGCGATTACTGCTTACCAGGAGGCCCTCCACCAGCGATCGCCCCAGACCCACCCCCAGGACTATGCCATGCTGCAAAACAACCTGGGCATCGCCTACTGGAGTTTGGCCCAGTACGAGCGACCGGTGTTTTTCCTAGAGCAGGCGATCTCCGCCTACCAGTCAGCCCTGGCCTACCGTACCCTGGCCACCTCCCCGATCGGCTGCGCCGCCACCCAAAATAACCTGGGAACCGCCTACTGGGATCTGGCCCAGCACCAAAGCCAACCGCCCCTGATTTACCAAGAGACCCTGGGCCAGGCCCTACAAGCCTATCAAATGGCCCTCCGGGCCGCCCACCAAGTCCTTCAGCAGGACCCTACCACCCCCCTGGGGTTTGACCTGGCCGCCACCTACCACAGTGCTGGGGTGGTTCAGGATCAGCTGGTCCAGGTTAGGGGCGGAAGTCCTGACCTTAACTCCCAGGAGGCTCTGCAGGGGGCTTTGGAGTACTACCTGCAAGCTTACGCAGGCTGGCAACAGCAACCCCAACAGCTAGATATTCTGGGGCAGGCGGTGGCTCGGCATCTGCAGCTGACCTTCGAGCGGTTAGGCATGGGTGCCCAACAGGCGGTCCTTTCCCGGTTGCCGGGGGAGTTGTTGGCCAGGGTAATCCCCGGCCCATCCTAGGGCGGCCCACGGACGGGAAGTTGGTTATGATAGAAGCAGCTTCATAAAAGGTTACAGTTCCATGGTTGCCCAACTCCCCCTTGCCACCCTTGATAAACAGATCTGGACCTGGCGAGGGCACCAGATTGCCTACACCGTCGAGGGAACCGGCCAACCCCTGGTGCTAATCCACGGATTTGGGGCCTCCCTGGGGCACTGGCGTAAGAATATCCCAGTGCTGGCCCAGGCTGGCTATCGGGTCTATGCCCTGGATCTGCTGGGCTTTGGCGACTCCGACCAACCCTCCCTGGCCTACAGCCTGGAGCTCTGGCAGGAGCTACTGCAGGATTTTTGGCAGGCCTTTATCCAGCAACCAGCGGTCTACGTGGGCAACTCCATTGGTGGCTTGCTGGCCTTGATGATGCTGGCTAATCACCCCACCACCGCCCAGGCTGGGGCGGTGTTGAACTGTGCTGGGGGACTGAACCATCGTCCCGAGGAGCTGCGCCCTCCCCTCAGTTGGGTGATGGAGATCTTTACCGGTTTAGTCAGCTCCCGGCAACTTGGGCCGTTGGTCTACAACCAGGTGCGGCGGCGCCAGAACATTCGCCGTTCCCTGCAGCAGGTCTACCGCGATCGCACCGCCGTCACCGATGACCTGGTGGAGATGATCTACGCCCCCGCCGCCCGTCCCACCGCCCAACCTGTCTTTGCTTCGATTCTGACCGCTCCCGCCGGGCCCCAGCCCAGTCAACTGCTGCCCGCCATTACCCAGCCCCTGCTGGTGATCTGGGGAGAGGATGACCCCTGGACCCCGATTCAGGGGGCGGAAATCTATCGGCAACTATCTAAGCAGGGGGACCGCCCCGCCCCGGTCACCTTCCATAGCATTGCCAACACCGGCCACTGCCCCCACGATGAGCGACCGGAGGTGGTCAACCCCCTGCTGTTAGATTGGCTGGCCCAGATCTAGCGATGCCACTCGGTGATGCCGCCGGGTTTATCAATCAGGATAATCCCCGCGGTTTGGAGCTGGTCGCGGATGCGATCGCTCGCCCCAAAATCCTTCGCCGCCCGGGCCTGGCGCCGCTGTTCCAGGAGTGTTTCGATATCCTCATCCGCCAGGGCCGAGCTGGTCTCGGTCGGCTGGCTGGGGTCGGCCTCTAAACCCAAGACCTGGGCCAGGTTTACCAGGGTCTCCCACTGCCTCTTTAGGCTGGCACTGTCGGTGTCAACGGTGCCGGTGTGGACCAGCAAATTGCCCGCCCGGCGCAGCTCCTTCGCCAGGTCAAACAACACCGCCAGCCCCGCCGCCGTATTGAAGTCATCATCCATGGCCGCGGTAAAGGCCTGCACCGCGGGGCTCTGGCGATCAATGGCCGGGTTAGGGGCGGCGATCGCCCCGGCGGCCCAGCCCAGTTGGGGGCCAAAGCGCTGGCCAAAGCCCAGGCCCTCCTCCAGGGTGTGCCAGCTGTTGTTGGCCGCCACCATGGCCTCAGGGGTAAAGTCCACCGGCTTACGATACTGACCCTGTAGCAGAAACAAGCGCAGGGCCATGGGTTCAGGCCCCTGGGGGGAGTCCAGCAGTTGGCGAATGGTGGTGAAGTTACCCAGGGATTTGGACATTTTCTCACCCCCCACATTCACCATGCCATTGTGCATCCAGTAGCGAGCCAGGGGCCGCCCCGTCGCCGCCTCCGACTGGGCAATTTCGTTTTCATGGTGGGGGAAGATCAGATCGCTGCCCCCCAGGTGAATATCAATGGTGCTGCCCAGTTGCTCCCGGATCATGGCCGAACACTCAATGTGCCAGCCGGGCCGCCCCGGCCCCCAGGGGGATGCCCAGCTAGGTTCCCCGGCTTTAGCCCCTTTCCAGAGGGCAAAATCCAGGGGATCCCGCTTGATCGAGTCGGTGGTGCTGACCCGGCCGCTCGCCCCCACCCGCAGGTCCTCCAGTTTACGGCCCGAGAGCTTGCCATAGTCGGTAAATTGGCGGACGGCGTAGTACACATCCCCCGCCGCCGGGTAGGCGTAGCCCTTTTCCTCCAGTTCGCCAATCAAGCGCTGAATACCATCCAGGGTTTGGGTGGCGTAGGTGTAGGCATCCGCCTCCAGGATATTCAACCGGGCCATGTCCTCAAAGTAGGCCGCTGTATAGCGTTCCGCCACGGTGGCCATGGCAATGTTTTCGGTTTTGGCCCGGTTCAGGATTTTGTCGTCAATGTCCGTGAAGTTTTGCACGTAGTAAACATCGTAGCCCCGCCAGCCCAGGTAGCGGCGCACCGTATCCCAGATCACGTAGCAGCGGGCGTGGCCCAGGTGGCAGTAGTCGTAGACCGTCACTCCACAGCAATAGATGGTTACCTTGCCCGGCTCCAGGGTTTCCAGGGGTTCCTTACGGCGGGTCAGGGTGTTGTATAGAACAACGGTCATAGGTCAAGGGCGGGGGCAGGAGGGCCAGGGCAAACCCTCCGGTCTGGGCTTGCTAACTTCAGCATTATAGCCATTGGCGATCGCCAGTTCGCCCCTTTCCAAGCCTCGATTCCAGGCTATGATAAAAGACTACGATCCTTTCTAAAACGACTCGTGCTGGCTGATGGTTAATAGCACCACCCTCTCCCCCCCCACCCCCACCGTTCCCCAGACCCTGAAACACACCCTCTCGGTGCTAGTGGAGGACGAGGCGGGGGTGCTGACTCGCATTGCCGGGCTGTTTGCCCGGCGCGGTTTTAACATTGAAAGCCTGGCGGTGGGGCCAGCGGAAAAACCCGGCATTTCCCGGATTACCATGGTGGTGCCGGGGGATGAGCAGGTGATTGAGCAACTCACCAAACAACTGTACAAGTTGATTAATGTGATCAAGGTGCAGGACCTCACCTACACCCCCTGCGTGGAGCGGGAACTGATGCTGCTCAAGGTCAACGCCACCAGCCTCAACCGCTCCGAGGTGATTGAGCTGGCTCAAATTTTCCGGGCCCGGGTGGTGGATGTGTCCGAAGATTCTCTGACCCTGGAGGTGGTGGGGGATCCGGGCAAAATGGTGGCCATCGTCCAGGTGCTCAACCGATTTGGCCTGCGGGAAATCGCCCGCACCGGCAAGGTTGCCCTACCCCGCGAGTCGGGGGTGAATACCGAGTATCTCAAGTCTTTAGAAACCCGACCCTAGATGACGATGACAACCGATCAACCCAGGATTCCAGTGGTGGTAAATGGCGCCTGCGGCAAGATGGGCCGGGAGGTGGTCAAGGCCGTGGCCCAGGCGGAGGATATGACCCTGGTGGGGGCGATCGATAAAAACCCCGACTTAATGGGGCAGGATATCGGTGAGGTGATCGGCTACCAACCCCTGGAGGTGCCGGTGATGACCGACCTGGAGGCCACCCTGGTGATGGCCCAGAGTCAGGGGTTGGCGGTGATGGTGGACTTTACCCATCCCGCCAGTGTCTATGAGTCGGTGCGGGCGGCGATCGCCTACGGGGTGCGGCCGGTGGTGGGTACCACGGGCCTCAGTACGGCCCAAATTCAGGACCTGGCGGAGTTTGCCGAGAAGGCCAGCATTGGCTGTCTGGTGGTGCCCAACTTTTCGATCGGGGTGGTGCTGATGCAGCAGGCGGCCCAGCAGGCGGCCCAGTACTTTGACCACGTGGAAATCATTGAACTGCACCATAACCAGAAGGCCGACGCCCCCAGCGGCACCGCCCTCCAGACGGCGGAGATGCTGGCGGCCAGTCGATCTAGCTTTAACCCCCCCCTGGTGAAGGAGACCGAAACCATCGCCGGCGCCCGGGGCGGCCATACCGCCGCTGGCATCCCCATCCACAGTGTCCGCCTGCCGGGTCTGATTGCCCACCAGGAGGTGTTGTTCGGCGCCCCTGGCCAGCTCTATACCCTGCGCCATGACACCAGCGATCGGGCCAGCTTCATGCCCGGGGTGCTCCTCTGTATCCGCCGGGTGATGGCCCTCAAATCCTTAATCTATGGCCTGGATAAAATGCTTTAGGAAGGCAGACTCCGTAGCGGTGTTGTGCCCCTAGTGAGGTGTGTTTGATGGCCCCGAACGCCCCCCTCCATGGGATTTTGCGCGATCGCCTGCAGCGATCGCCCCAACAGCGGATCACCTTTGCCGACTTCATGGAACTGGTCCTCTACCATTCCCAGCATGGGTACTACAGCCGCCCCCAGGGGGGAATTGGGATGGCGGGGGACTTCGTCACCTCCCCCCACCTGGCCAGGGATTTTAGTGAACTAATCGGCGATCAATGGGTGGAATGGTGGCACCACCTGGGGTGTCCCCACCCCTTTCAGCTGGTGGAAATGGGGGCCGGCCAGGGGGTGTTAGCGGCGGATCTGCTCAGCCACCTGCAGCGCCACCATGGGGACTGTTTTGCGGCCTTGCAGTACATCATTGTGGAGCGGTCCGAGGGGCTCATCCAAACCCAACGGCAACGCCTAAAACCCTGGGGCGATCGGGTATCCTGGGCCCAGTTGGATCAACTGGGGGATGACGCCATCGTCGGCGGTTTTTTCTCCAACGAATTGGTGGATGCCCTGCCGGTGCACCAGGTGGTGCTCACCACTACCGGCCTGCAGGAGGTCTACGTCACCCTGACCGCCGCAGGCGAGCTCAAGGAGGTGACTGGGCCCCTGTCCACCCCGCGCCTGCAGGACTACTTTGCCCTGGTGGACATCAATCTCACCCATCCCCCCTACCCCCTGGGCTACCGCACCGAGGTTAACCTGGCCGCCCTGGACTGGCTGACAACCCTGGCCCGCAAGCTGGGGCGAGGCTACATCCTCACCATTGACTACGGCTACCCCGCCAGCCGCTACCATAGCCCCAGTCGTCACCAGGGCACCCTGCAGTGCTACTACCAGCATAGTCACCACGACGATCCCTACCGTCACCTGGGCCAGCAGGACATCACCGCCCATGTCAATTTCACCGCCCTGGAGCGACAGGGCGATCGCGACGGCCTCACCACCCTGGGTCTGACCCAGCAGGCCCTGTTTTTGATGGCCCTGGGGCTCGGCGATCGACTCAGTGCCCTGGGGCAGAGCAACGCCACTGACCCCGCCGCCATTACCGCCCTGCTGGGCCACCGCGATCGTCTACAGCAGTTAATTAATCCCCTGGGCCTGGGCAACTTCCTGGTGTTAGTCCAGGGGAAGAATCTGCCAGATCCTCCGGCGACCTCCTCAGGCCTGGCGGCACCTGGACTAGGCAGTTTCAGTAGATCCAAAAACCCTAGTTTGAGTCCTAACCGTTCCCACCCTTCAGGAAGCAAGCTAGACCCCAAGCCCCTTTCCCAGGCTTGGGAAAGGGGCTTTAATCCGATAAAGCTGCTCTTCTCCCAAAACTAGGAGAAGAAGAACTGAGGGATGAGGGCCAGGGGACTTTGCGATCTACTGAATTTATAAGGCGTGAGATAGCTCTATCTCAGAGGTGATCCAGGAGACTTTCATAGGTCTCTTGAAAATCTTCAGCCCAACGCCCCTAGGCTCCAGTCTGCTTGCTAGAGGTTTGAATATACAGAATTAGCAGGAAAACCGTAGGAACCAGTACGAACAGAATGCTGGCAACAAAGCCGAGCTTATTAACTTCCATTAACGCTTGCCTCTACTCTCAACCAAGAAATATCGAAATGCTCGATTGGATGGATAATCACCAACGCCTTTAGAATATCATCCTTTGCCGATAACTCTGCCTGCTATGGCCGGTTAACGGCCGGGGTTAACCTCGAATCTGACCTGGCTCGGATAATTCTCTCGTCGGGTTGGACTGGATTAACTGGCTTGATCAGGGTGGCTAGTTCAACCTTCATCTGGCCCCAGCCGGGAGGGTGCGGCCAGAGGAAAATCCGCTTTAAAGGCTGTGCTTGGTTTATCGCTTAGGCTTCGTAACCACGGTGACTGGGCCATTCACCAGGGTTTGACAGGCTAGTCGACAATTGGCGGGCCATTTTTTCAACTTACGTTCCTCCACCGCTGTGCGAGGCGATAGGTTTTCAGCGCCGGCCACCACCTCCACCACACAGGTGCCACACTGGCCGTACCCCCCACAGTTCATTAACTTGCCACCAAGGGTGTAGAGGTCAACGCGGTTTTCTAAAGCCTTAAAGCGTAGATTGGCCCCATCAGCAACGACAATCTCGGTATTTTCGTTAAGAAACTTAATAGTAGCCATGACCTAACGCTCCTTGCCGTCCAATATTCCAAACCATAGGTAAAATAGCCATTTTGGGCTGTCTCCACTGCTCAACTAACGCTGTTTTTTAACATCCTCCCTTGGGAAAAGGAGGCAGCGAGGTTGCGAGGCAGATTTGAAGTGGTTACACTTCGTTAAGTAATTCATTTTTACATCTCCAAGGATTTTCTACCCATCAATATTTTTGACTCAGGCGAAAAAGTCCTCGGGGATGCGATCGCAAGTAGGGATTCTGGCAGCCCAATCTGGTAGGCTTATCAGTATCTAGCATCGTTAAGACAACTTCAAAACAACACTGTTTTACCTAGAGGAGGAGAGTAGTCAATGGGACTACCCTGGTACCGGGTACACACCGTCGTCATTAATGATCCCGGGCGACTGATCGCTGTACACCTAATGCATACAGCCCTGGTGGCTGGCTGGGCCGGTTCGATGGCCCTGTTCGAGTTATCAACCTTTGATCCAAGCGATCCCGTGCTCAACCCCATGTGGCGTCAGGGCATGTTTGTTTTGCCCTTTATGGCCCGATTAGGGGTCACCCAATCCTGGGGAGGCTGGAGCGTAACCGGCGAGGCCGCCGTCAACCCGGGCTTCTGGTCCTTTGAGGGGGTGGCTGCGGCCCATATTATTTTGTCAGGGCTGCTTTTCCTGGCGGCCTGCTGGCATTGGGTGTTTTGGGATTTAGAGCTCTTCCGCGATCCCCGGACCGGCGAGCCCGCCCTGGACCTACCCAAGATGTTCGGCATCCATTTGTTTCTATCGGGTCTACTTTGTTTTGGCTTTGGGGCTTTCCACCTGACTGGTCTCTGGGGACCAGGGATGTGGGTTTCTGACCCCTACGGTCTGACGGGCCACGTCCAAGGCGTAGCGCCAGAATGGGGAGCGGCTGGCTTCAACCCCTTCAATCCCGGTGGGATTGTGGCTCACCACATTGCCGCAGGCATTGTGGGTATTATTGCTGGCCTATTTCACTTGACAGTGAGACCACCTCAGCGGCTTTACAAAGCCCTCCGCATGGGGAATATTGAGACGGTGCTTTCCAGCAGTATTGCGGCGGTATTCTTTGCCGCCTTCGTGGTGGCTGGCACGATGTGGTATGGTAGCGCCGCCACCCCCATTGAGTTGTTTGGTCCCACCCGTTATCAGTGGGATAGCAACTATTTCCAGCAGGAAATTCAGCGCCGGGTTCAGGCGGAGGTTAATGCTGGTGGTACTCTGGCAACGGCCTACAGTCAAATTCCCGAAAAGCTGGCCTTCTACGACTACGTTGGTAACAGTCCGGCCAAGGGTGGTCTGTTCCGGGTAGGCCCTATGAATCAAGGGGATGGGTTAGCCCAGGGCTGGCTAGGTCACCCCGTCTTCAAAGACAAGGAAGGCCGTGAGTTAACCGTTCGTCGCCTACCTAACTTCTTTGAAACCTTCCCCGTGGTCCTGGTGGATAGGGATGGAGTTGTCCGTGCGGATATTCCCTTCCGACGGGCGGAATCTAAGTATAGTTTTGAGCAGACCGGTGTAACCGCCACCTTCTATGGCGGTGAGTTAGACGGTAAGACCATTACAGACCCAGCTCTGTTGAAGCGTTATGCCCGTAAGGCTCAACTGGGTGAACCCTTTGAGTTTGATCTCGAAACCCTGGGGTCTGATGGGGTGTTCCGCACCAGTACCCGCGGTTGGTTTACCTATGGTCATGCCGTCTTTGCTTTGCTATTCTTCTTCGGTCACATTTGGCACGGCTCCCGTACTCTGTTCCGGGATGTGTTTGCCGGTGTTGACCCCGACCTCTCTCCCGAGCAGGTGGAGTGGGGCTTCTTCCAAAAAGTGGGCGATACCTCTACCCGTAAGCGGGAGACTGTCTAGATCAGTCTAGCTTTGACCCCGTACTCGACTGTTAAGACCTTGGTCTCGACGGTCGAGTAGGGTCAAGGGGGGTGATTTCTCAATGTTTCTATATTGCCTGTACACTGGAATTACTCTGGTAGAGTAGGAGCTTTTTCACCATGGAAGCTGTCGCTTACATTTTTATCTTTGCTTGCATCATTGGCACCCTATTTTTTGCCATTGCCTTCCGCGAGCCCCCCAGGATATCGAAGGACTAGTTTAGTACCAGCTTGGCGAACGCCTGGGCGTTCCGCCGAGTTTTCACTGACCTTTTAAGGTTTTAATCTTTTGGGGTTTATCCCCTTCCAGGTAGTTAAGGACTGCCTGGATATTTTTTTGAATTATAGCCCCGCGGCGTAATCATCCAGGGGCCAGCCAGGTCGGTACTCTGGTTACCAATTAACACCACCGTCATCATGTCAATGGATAGATCCAAGAGATGTTCCAGGGTTGTGGTGTGTACGGTCTCCCCTGGGCGATAGGCCGATCTCACTACCGCTACCGGGGTCTGGGGAGATCGGTGGGTCATCAAAATCTGATGGGCTGTTTCGATTTGTTGGGTACGCCCCTGGGACTTGGGGTTATAGAGGGCAATGACAAAGTCAGCCTGGGCCGCTGCCTCCAGTCGTTTGATGATCACCTGCCAGGGAGTGAGCAGGTCACTTAAACTGATGGTGCAAAAATCGTGCATCAGGGGCGCCCCTACCCGAGCGGCAGCGGCCTGCAGGGCGGAAATGCCCGGTAGCACCTCAACCCCTGGAGTGATGCCGTCCCAGCCGGTAGCCTGGAGCTGCTCTAACACCAGGCCGGCCATGCCGTAGATACCGCAGTCTCCCGAGGAGACCACCGCCACCCTTAACCCCCAACGAGCCAGGGCAATGGCGCGATCGGCCCGCTGTCGCTCCTGGGTAATGGGCCAGGCTTCCACCACCTGACCCGATCGGCACAGGGGACGGATCTGATCAATGTAGAGACCGTAGCCAATCACCGCATCAGCTCCCACAATGGCGGCCTTGGCCGCTGGGGTAATTTGGTCCAGGTGGCCAGGGCCAATCCCCACCAGCCGTAGCTGGCCAGGGTGGCCAATGTACTCTTCAACCGCTTGGGCCAGGGCTAGGGTGGCGGCCCCCGCGGCTCCCGCCAGACGCACCACCTGTTTGCTGACCCGGAGGGGACCGGCCGCCGCCAGCATGGCCGCTGCTTCCGCCACGCTTGGGGTCTGGACGGCGCGTTCCACCAGGGATGAGGGGTTAGGCACAGAGACGGTGCTCAACTCCGCCGCAGTAAAGCAACGCAGGGGCCAGCCCCGATCGCGGCAGAGCTCCACCAGGCCGGGCTCATCGGCTTTTAAATCAAGACTGGCAACCCCAGCGATCGCCCCTGGGGCCAACCCATGGGCACCGCAGACCTGCTCAATACCCGCTTCAATCACCCGCCGAGCGGTACCCCGTTCGCACCCCACCCCCAGCCACAAAACCCGAGGATGCCACTGCACCAGGGGATCACTGGATGACGGGGCTACACTGGCACTGATCCACACCTGGGCCTGGGGTGGAGACTGGGGCTGCCCAGAGAAGATAAAGGGATGATCGGTCGGCAAATGCTGCTGCCACAGGGGGGAACCCGCGTCCTGATGAACGACAATGGGTTTACCCTGGGCCATGGCGGCACTCACCTTAGTCCAATCCCCTGGACCGCGGTTCCAGCCAAAGGGTTGGCCGATCTGGTCTACGGCTGGCCATTGCTGGGCGGCCGCTGAACCCGTAATCACCGCCTGCCCACCAATCAGGTGAGCAATGGCCTGGGTAAGCCGATCGGCTCCGGCTTGGTGCCCCCCGCAGAGGCTAATCACCTGGTCTCCCTTTTCTGACAGCACCACCACCGCCGGATCGATACCTTTATGCTGTAGCAAGGGGGCCACCAAGCGGATCACTGCCCCGGTAGCCAGGGCAAAGATTAATCCCTGATTGTGGGGCCAGAGCTGACTGACCAGGTCCCGCAGGGGACCTCCATAGCACTGCACCGAAACGCCCTGGGTAAAGGGGTGATGGCCCAGATGGTTGGGCACCCAGAGGGTGGCGGGTAGGTTAGTGGCAATGGGTAGGAGGGTAGCCAGGCCCGATGGTGTGGTGGCGATCGCCACCAACCTACTGGCTGTAGGAGCCATACATGGCGTACTCATCGGTCTGCACCTGGGCCTCAGTTTCATAGAAGGCCACATCCACCCCGGTAATCGCTCCAGCCTCGTTAGTTTTAGGGATCAACTTCAGGTAAGCACTAGGGGTGTCATAAAACTTGGGGTTGGCCGCTAATTGCAGTAAAAAGCCCCCCTCCTGGTTGAGTACGGTATAGGGACTGGTCTGACCACTACCCCATTTGACTTCAGTCGGCGTCAGGGTCATGGCATCAAAGCTGAACAGCACCTTACTGAGCGGCTGCCAATCGGTCATTAGAGCAGCGGGTAGCTGCAGGGTAGCCCTTTGATCGGCGGCCTTAGGGGCAGGGGTAGTCTGGGGAGCGGTGGCCTGGGGCCCAGGGGCCGGGGATGGGGAAACAGTTGGATTTTGACTAATTGCCTCGGGTGATGGGGCTGGGGTGGTGGTCACCGCGACTCGGTCAGGGGGTTGGCCAGCCCTACACCCCAGTAACCCTAAGCTGAGCAGAACTAGCCAAAGAGTCCCGGACAGTAGCTGGAGTCCTTGGGGTTGTTTACGGGGGAGACGCATAGGCGTGAAATAGGAAACCATAGTAGACGGCAAGACTAGCCCCAGAGAGTATAACCTCCCCAGGTCATTTCTGGGTTTGAACCGCTGCAATTCCCCTGGACTGGGAGAAGGGTTTACTGGGTTAGGGATTAAAGATTAACCGGAGAGGAAGAGGGGGAAGGGGCAGGAGCGACGGCTGGCGGTGGCGCAGTAATTGGCTCTGGCACGGTACCTGAGCCAACCGGGGATGGAGATGGTGGGGCGACATTGGCCGACGGTGTTGGTGTTGACATCGCCGGTGGGGTGGGCTCAGCGCTAGGCTCTAGGGTAGGGGGCAAGGAACCGTCGCTAGAGAGAGGGGCAGGATTTTCTAGTAAAGGACTGCCGGCCGAGGGTAAGGAGGGGGTAGCCGATTGGGCCGGGGCTGGCCGGGCCGGGGTAACGGCTGGGTAAGGCCGGGTTACACCGGCAGATGGGGTTGGGGCTGGCTGGGGAGCATCACCGTAGTCGGGCTGGCGTAGGGGCCGATTAAAGGGCCGCACAGCTTTTGTGTCAGCCCGGTTGCCATTCCAGTCTGCTAGAGGAGGAAAGGACTGATTGGGATTGAAACGACTGGCTTGGGAAGGATCAAGGGTCTGTGTCCGCAGATGTAGGCCAACCACCAGGCCACTCAGACCGGCGCCTATGGCCGTCGCCATTAAGCCATAGGTAGCCCATCGCGACCAACCCCTGTAAACCTTAGATTGCTGGCCCTGGGCCAGGGTTGGAGCAGGCTGGGAGCTAAGGTGAAGGGGGGTAAACGGCTTTAGGGCCGGACCAGACTCTGCTGCCATCGGCGGGCGACCAGGGGGACGGTGGCCGTTGGTGTAACTGGGACCAGGGGTGACCAGCGCCATACTCATCGGCTGGGGCTTTGGCAGCACTGTGCTCCATTCGGTTAAAGTCGCAGGCGGCGAGTCTGTCGCCAACTGCAAAGCTCGAACCAGGCTGTCTGGTAGACCAGGGTGGCGATGGCAGAGGTCCACATCCAGGGGAGCCTGGGTATGGGAGACATGACAACCGGTCAGCAGAAAATAGAGCAAATGGCCTAACTGCCGCACCAGCACCGCTTCTGTTTCTTCCCTGGAGGGCAGGGGGTGGCTGGGGAGGTCAAAACCGATCCAGGTGGCCTCAAACCGGTCCGGGGCCCACCAGATTTGGTCGGGCTCCAGGCAAAGTGCTAGCCAGCCTAGGGACCGTAGGGCCTGGAGGCTATCGGTCAGAGCGTTTAAGAGGGTTAGGGCCTGGGGTAGGGGTAAGGGCTGATCGGGGTTAAGCTGTTGACTGAGGGGGCTACCGGCAGGGGTAGACAGTACCTGATAACAGACCCCCTCCTCTTCAAAGCCCTCTACCTGTTTGGGTAAGAGGGAGATCCGCAGGGCCTGCACCGACTGTAGGTAGCTAAAGAAATCCGATCGCTGAGCCGCAGGGGGAATATTTTGAGGCTGACGACTACCCAGCACCCGCACCAGCACCCGCCGTCCTTGGGAAATATGGGTGGCCAGGTAGAGCGGCCCAAGGCTATCCTCCAGCGCCGGGGCATCAATCACGTAGTGGCCATGTTGTAGGGCGGTGCCAGGGGCTAGGGTCATGGGCAGCAGAGTACATCAGAAACGTTACACTATCTTAACGTTTTCCGCGGCTAACGGTTGCTCCTCGAGGGGATAGTGGGTAGTAATAAACGTCATAGCCTCAGCCTCAGTCTGGATCAACCCATCAATTTGAGCGGCTAACAGCCCCTGCAGCATGGCGCGGAATCCTGGTCCTGGTTTATATCCCAGAGCTTTTAGCTGGTTGCCATTGATCAGGGGTGTCACCTCTATCCACTGGGTCAGGTAACGCCAGATCAGTGGTCCTAGGGTGCGAGGATGGCGCACGCTAACCAACAGTAGGGTCGGTCGGTCCGCCTGGCGAAAAAGACCATACACCTGACTGGGGGCTAGGGAGTGAGCCACCTGCTCTAGCCAGACCTGCTCCAGGCTATCCAGCTGACTCAGGCGGGTAATGGTGCTGTCGGTAAGCTGCAGGGCAACAGCGATGGATCGGCGGTCCGCCACTGGCACGGCGGCCAGTAGGACCTGCAGGCGCATCTCCCAGGGATGACAGGGCAAGGGCCAGGCAAAGTGGTCTAGCCAGCGACTCAGGCGGTGGAGTTGCTGCCAGAGACTGGGGTCCATCGCCAAACCACTGTAGAGGCAGTGGAGGGCCCGTAGTTGCTCCAGCATGGCCAGGGCCCTTGGCCATGCTGGAGAGGCCAGAAGGGAGTGCAGTTCATTTTTGAGGCGGACCTGCAGGGCGGGCACCCGCTTCACCTGGCGCTGCATTTGGGTGTAGATGCCACTATCAATGGCCTGTTGAATATAGCCTTCGGTTTGGGGATCCAAGCTAAAGCCTAGCCGCACGGCAAACCGCACCGCTCGAAAGATGCGGGTGGGGTCTTCAATAAAGCTATGGGGGTGAAGCACCTTAATCAGCTGCTGGCGTAAATCCATCAAGCCGCCAAAGTAATCCAGCAGCTGACCACGGTCGGGATCGGTGAGGCGCAGGGCCATGGCGTTGATGGTGAAATCACGACGATAGAGGTCCTGCTGGATGGAACTGGGTTCAACCTCAGGGTTAGCCGCCGGGTAGGGGTAAAATTCGGTGCGGGCCGTAGCGATGTCGAGCATCAACCCCGCCAGGGGATGGGACAAATCCTGATGCCACACCAGGGAAGCGGTTTGAAAGCGGCCATGGACTTGAATCTCGACCTCTGGATGGGTAGCCTTAATCTGCTCCGCCAGCTCTACACCGGCCCCCCCTTTGCTGCTCTGGATATTGCCATCCACCACCAGATCAAGGTCAACAAAGTTAGGGCCCAACTCCTGGGCTGGGGTTTTGGCCGACGGCGGGCAGGGGGCTACCCCATCCAGGCTTAACAGCAGATCCCGTACCGCTCCCCCCACCAGGTACAGTTGCCACCCCTGGGCCTGGGCGGCGGCGGCAATCTGTTCCAGAATGGGGCCCAGATCCGCAGGTAGCTGGGTCTTAAGGATATCTGTCAGCATCGGCGGAGCTGCCCCTGGGGCCAGGGCCGGGTAGCGCCCGGGCCAGCCATTGGTGACCAGATTTTTGTGCAGGTGCCGCAGCAGGTCGGTACGACTGACAATACCCACCAGGTGCCCCTGCTCCAGAACCGGGAGGCGACCAATATCGTAGGTCACCATTAAATCCTCGATAGCGTTAACGGAGGTTTCGGGAGTAATGGTTTTCAAATTGGTGGCCATGTACCCCTTCACTGGAGCATGGGTGAGGCCATGGTGGAGGGCCCGATCTAGATCCCGTCGCGAGATCATCCCCACCAGCTGACCAGCGGCGTCCACCACAGAGAGCCCAGAGTGGCCATAACGCAATAGGATACGTTGGGCTTCGGCCATGGTGATGTCCGGTCGAATGGTGCGCACCGGCGAAGACATCAGCTGGCGAGCGGTGGGGGCCTGGGGAACCTGCGATCGCAACTGGGCCATTACCTCCGCCACCACCTGGGCTGAATCGGCCGTGGTTAAGGTAACGGAGGCGGCGGTGGCATGCCCCCCTCCCCCCAGGGGTGTAAAAATCTCCCCCCAATCAACTCCCTGACCTTGGGGAGTTTTACGGCTAATCTGCCCCTGGGCGCGACCAATCAATAGTAATTTACGGTTCCGGCTATCCCTGGCGATCGCGGCCTCCTTCCCCCCATAATCGGCCCCCAATAGTAAACTATCCACATCCGCCAGGGAAATCAGGCGCTCCGCCAGACCTGACAAACCTGGCACGTAATGGTCGATGGTCAATAGGGCAGAGCCGAGACTATAGCCCTCAACCATTTCTATGGTGAGGGTATCCATGGCGATGGCGAGCAGGTCTTGAAGTTGGGGAGACAGCCCCGGTTCTACAAACTCTGCAACCACCGGTAAACTGGCCCCCTTCTCCATCAACCAGGCCAGGGCCTGGGCATCACGGACAGTGGTGCTCTCGAACAACAGGGATCCCGTATCCACATGGATGCCCAGGGCCATCACTGTGGCCTCTGCAACGGTGGGATTGATACCCGACCGTTGCAGCTCCTCTACGATCAAAGTGGTACAGGCGCCCACCGGGGCTACGGTAACCTGAAGGACTGGTCCCGGTCGATCCACTTGATCCAGTTCTCCCCTCGCCTGGACTGCGGCGATCGCACCAGGGATGTGGTGGTCGTAGAGGGCTATGGGTATGGGACCCCGAGCAGCCTGGGCAATCCACTCCGCCGCGGGACCAAAGCGTTCTGGCTGTTGGGCATCTACCAGGGTGAGGGCGGTAATTTGGTCCCCGGCAACGGCGCGGCGATCAATTAAGGGATACTCATCCCGGTGTAGGGCGACAAACCGCTGCACCGTCGGATGGCAACCACCGGTCAACACAATGCGAGCACCCGGATGCAAACGAGCTAAGCCAACGGCGGCCCCCAGGGTGTCAAAATCAGCGGTGGTATGGCACAGAATTAAATGCATAGCTAGACGCTAGCACGACCTCGCAGAAAAGGGCCCCGCTTCTGGCGGGATGACTTCCCCAAGGGGCTCCCTTTCTGATAGCTTACTAAAGGGGTTATCAGACTGACTCACCTGCCTAGGGGGGTGTCTAACATCCAGCAAAAGCCTTAGCTAAAATCGCGGCACCTGGGGTCATCCTGAATACTCGAGGGATACTCAGGGGTCACGGTAACTTGGCTTTTACGGGCATCCGTTGCCCTCCTAAGGATAGCGCCCCTTCCCAGCGCATCAGATGCCATCTGGGGGCTTATCCGATAGGTTTAACGACCGGTCTGTTGTTCCATCGCTGTGTTTAAGAGAGAAGTCCATGGTCATTTTGTTTCAGCTTGCCTTGTTTGCCCTGGTGCTCATGTCTTTTGTGCTGGTGGTCTACGTCCCTGTGGCCTATGCTTCCCCACAAAACTGGGATCAATCCAAAAGACTCATCCTGTTTGGGTCGATCATTTGGGGGGTATTGGTGGTAGTGGTGGGCAGTCTTAATTACTTTGTGGTCTAGCAACAGAGACCATGGCCGTATTTGAAGGCAACTTTGCCAGCTCAGCCTCCGGTCGCTTTGCCATTGTCCTCGGTCGTTTCAATGACCTGATTACCGGCAAACTTTTGGAAGGTTGTCAAGATTGTTTGAAACGCCACGGGGTTGACACCAATCCCGATGGCAATCAGGTGGACTATGCCTGGGTACCTGGTAGTTTTGAAATTCCCCTGGTGGCTCGTCAGCTAGCTCTGACCGGTCGCTACCAGGCCATCATTTGTCTTGGCGCCGTCATTCGTGGTCAAACCCCTCACTTTGACTATGTAGCGGCGGAAGTGGCTAAGGGGGTAGCCGCCGCCGGCTTTCAGACCGGTGTACCGATCGTCTTTGGGGTCCTGACTACGGATACCCTGCAGCAAGCCCTGGAACGGGCTGGTATTAAGGCTAACCACGGTTGGGATTACGCCATGAGCGCCCTGGAAATGGCTAGCTTAATGAGCCAGATTCATGGTATCAACGGCAACCTGCCGAATCATGCCGCGGTCCAGCCGGAGCGTATCCTAACGGGCCAGCCGCCCGGCGCCATATTTACCCCAGAGGTAGATCTCTAGACCGCCCTAATTCCCTACGACTACAGCACGGTGTCAGCCCTACAGGGGCTTTAACCACGAGGAAAATATCCATCCACCATCCGCTAGCTCAGTCCAGTTGCCCGACACCTTACCCGTGGTGGTAACGACGGTGCCATTGGGGATGCTGCGCAGCAAATTAAACTCCGGGCCAGGTCCGTCAAATACTAAACCATCTTCACCATCCGTTGATACCCGCATTTGTTTCCCTTGTCCATCAGGGGTGGGGTTAGGGGTGGGGGGAGCCACGGGTTGGGCGGTGGTGGTGGCATTAAAGAGGGCTTGCCAGGTGGCCGCATCCACCACGGCTGTGACCGGTAGGCCGTTCACCCGCTGAAACTCCCTCACTGCGGCCTGGGTGGTTTGGTCATAGATGCCACTAATGGTAAACCCAGTGGGTAAGAAGCCCGCTTGCTGGAGCCGTCGTTGTAGCTCCATGACGTTGACGTCAGGGGTTGGGGTAGGGATGGGGCGTTCCCCACTAGCCTTCAAGAAAGTTCGGTCTACCCAGTTACCATCGGTGAGTTGCAGCCAGTTACCACTAGCATTTCGGGTAACTGCGACGCGGGTGCCATTGGCATACTGGCCAGTGCGGCTAAAGTTAGTACCGGGGCCGGTTCTAATATTGAGACCATACCCACTCGGGGTAGTCACCACCATGTTGTCCTTAGTGACTAGTCTGGGACAACTACCCTCAGGGAGGGCCTGGGAACTCACCAGATTGGCCGCTGCCCAGGTGCCGTTGGTAAGCTGCAACCAGCCATTTCGCCTTACTCCTGACCACTCCAGCGGACAGCCCCGACCCACCTTACGGTAGACACTGAAGTTTTTCCCCGGTCCCCAACGCAGGTTGAGGGCATAGCCAGATGGGGTATTGACGTAGAATACAGTTCCCCACTGGGGGTTTGCCGATCGCCCCGGCCCAGGTATGGCGCTCATCAGTACAGCTGCCGTCACGCTAATGGTAGCCTTACTTAACCAGGTAGAGACGGAGGAGAGACGAGGGTGAAATGCGGTAAATGAGGTCATGACCGGGCTATGTGTCAGGGTATGGAACTGATGAACGTCTATGGCTCGTCTGGGCGCTCAAACTAAAGTTTGCCTGGGTTTCCGGAGCTACGGCCACACCGGGACATCAGAGACATCGGGCTGCGATTGGCTAGGTAGTGAGGTAAAACACCTTAAATGATAATGGCGATATCCTGATTCTAGATCACCTGAATTGTGACCTTATCCTTTCTCGACGGTCCCTGCCGATGCCCCGTATTGCCCTCTTTGGCACCAGTGCCGATCCCCCCCATCGTGGCCACGCCGCCATTCTCACCTGGCTTGCCCAGCACTTTGACTACGTTGCTGTATGGACCGCTGAGAATCCCTTTAAAGCCTGTCAAACCCCCCTAATAAACCGCCTCGACATGTTGCGGTTAATGCTAGAAGAGCTGCAATTGCCCCCAGATCGGGTCGGTTTACGGCAGGACCTGAGCCATCGTTGGTCTATCATTAGCGTCGAGCGAGCTCAGGCTTGCTGGCCAGGGGCTCGGTTGGTGCTGGTGGTGGGCTCCGACCTGGTCAATCAGCTGTTAACCTGGCACCGGGCAGAGGATATTTTGGCTGCGGTTGAAGTGCTGGTGATGCCCCGACCTGGTTACCCAATTACACGGGAGGGATTGGCTAATTTACGGTGCTATACCCAGGTAAAAGTAGCCAATACCACTGAGACGATTGATGCAGCCTCCTCAAGTTGTCGGCAAATTGAAGACAATGATAACCTCACCCCGGCTGTGCGGGACTACATTAGCCAGCACCAACTTTACCAGACTACCTTCCTGGCAGCAGACTAGTGGTCTAGCAAGATTTAAGTGAGCAGTAAATCCCGTCCCCCTATCCCCCGTCTCCCCGGCTGGTCTCAACCCACCACTTTAAGGTTGATAGAGACTAGTAGACCCTGGCATAAATCCACCTGCTTTTATCGGCTCCTGGCTGCTGACCCCTGCCCCCTAAAGCCCAGTTCTTAGATTTAAGATTTACCGCCAGAAGACTAAATGCCCGTACCGTTAAAGAACTCCTCGATCGCCCGATCACCCACCCGACAATGGGCTGGGGAAGAAGGCCCCAGGGTAGCTCCCACCAGCTGCGGTTGGGACTGGGATAGGCTATTGACCTGTTGCTCCAGGGCTTCAATGCGGTCCACCAGGGCTCGGATCACCTGGGCTTCCGAATCCGGTAGACGGCCGTGGTCTAAGGGTTCTGGGCGATCGCTGGGGCGATAGACTACCCGACCGGGCACCCCCACCACGGTGCAATCGGAGGGCACCTCCCGCAGCACCACTGAGCCGGCCCCAATGCGCACATTATGGCCAACTTGAATATTGCCCAGCACCTTCGCCCCAGCCCCAACCACCACGTTGTCCCCCAGGGTGGGGTGGCGTTTGCCGGTCTCTTTACCGGTGCCCCCCAGGGTTACGCCCTGATAAATCAGGGCGTAATTACCGATGATGGCGGTTTCCCCAATGACGACCCCCATACCATGATCAATAAATACCCCTGATCCAATGGTGGCACCGGGGTGAATCTCGACACCGGTTAACATCCTGGCCAGGTGGGATAGGAGTCGGGGCATCAGGGGTAAGCCTAGATGCCAGAGCCAGTGGCTAAAGCGGTGGATAACCAGGGCATGAAAACCAGGGTAGCAGGTCAGCACCTCTAACCAGTGGCGGGCGGCCGGATCGCGATCGAACACTATTCGAAAGTCTGCGACCAAAGTTTTAAGCACGGTTTTTCGGAGGTCAAGTTGGCATTTCTATCCTAGCGTGAGAGGGGTAGGGTTGGCATGGCTAGGGCCCTACGGTGAGGGAGTAGCTATGGCGTTGCCCCTGGTGATGGGCCCCTACCCAAATTTGATAGCTGCCGGCCAGCCAACCGGTGTCGGAAATTTGAGCATCAAGGTTACGGCGATCGCTATCCTCGCCACAACGAATGACGTCCGGAGTGGGGCCTTGCACCAGCAGGGTGGTGTCGTTACCACCGCTATTAACCTGCAGGGTAAGCTGATCAAAGTCATCCTGCAGGGTGAGAGTATGATCTGGGTTAACATCGGCGAAACCGGTACAGACATTGCCATGGCGATCGCGGCGAGCCAGGTTGGTCAAGGCCCAAAACCCTACCGTAGAACCATGGGCCGTGGCCTGGGGCTGGGCCCGAGAGATCACGATTTCGCCAAAATTGGCCGCTTGCGCCAGTACCGTTAGACCCTGCACCGTCCCCAGTAGGATAAGCCCCATTGCCCCTAGGCCGCGATCGATAAACATGGCTGGTACCTGGAAAGAACACAGGCTGGCGAAGGAGGTTGACCCCTTTCATAGCTGGCCAGGTTGGTAGTATAGAATTGACCACCAGGACAAACAATAACCCACCTTAACCATTGGGGAGTAGGGTCTGATTCTATGGTCGTTGTTGTGATTCTCACCTTGGCCGCGTTGACGGTTGATCTCCTCTTTAGTGGAATCATGCTCATCGCCGACCTGGGAAACCTGGGCCTATCCTTGGTCCCCGGAGCCTTGCTGATCACGGGGCTACTATTGGTAGCCTGGCTAATCCACGACTAGCCCTCGGGGTTACCGTAGAGCTCCGCCACAGGACGGCTACTGGGCAGGAAGGCTGGCTGAGCTTGAGCCTCGTGGGTTTGAATATAACCCATGTAGTAAGCGCCAGGCTCGATTTCTATGGACCCGGCCGTAATATCCCCTTCAATGCGAGCGGTACGGGTCAGGGTGAGCTTATCCTTAACGGTGATCTTAGTGGCCTTCACCACTCCCTGAACCACCATGTCGTGGGCATTGACCGCGTCACTTTCGATCAATCCGGTGCGGGAAACCTCTAGACGACCGGCAACGTTCACCGTACCATGCAGAATCCCATCGACCCGCACGATCCCTTCGGCATTTAATAGGCCCTCAAACTCCGTTCGCTGCCCCAGGTAGGTCAGCAGTGGTGCTGATTTCCGTCCAAACATAGGTAACCCTCTCCCAAAAACTACCGAACCCATTCCCACGTAGACGGCTATCAGCTCATCTGGCATCCTCACACTGCCCTTGGCCTAGAACCTGGAGATCAGCCTTAAACCAAAAATGACCTTTGAAACAATCGGCTAACGGGCTTAATAGCTGGTACGGTGCTTTTCCAGCATACCCCATCTGTAGCCCTAGCCACAGTTGAGGGGGGAGGAGGCGATGGATCTCCAGCCATCTGGGATCCTGGCCCCTGTTTCTTTTTGATAGCTCCACAGATGTCAAAACCGAAGAAATTTTTAAAATTCCCGCTGTCTTAGGAAATGCTGGGGATCAATATAAATAGTATCTAAACACCCTAAGATTTAAGTCTTCAAGGTTGGATCCTGTGCTAACAATTTTGGCCAGCCCCCCAGGGCAGATTGAATCGGTCAAAACCCATGCCAACCCAATAGACGTTCCGGCTCACCTCCCCCTCTGTCCAGGAGCTACGCCTGTATAGGGGGCCAGCACCCTAACTCTTGCCTGGCCCCCAGCGCCTTCCCTAACAATGGCCAATCTTCCCTAATGAAGTTTGAAAGCTGAGCTTAGGGTTAATGGATAGTCAACTGGTTTCCCTACCCATGCTCCCAACCACTGAGGACTCTTACCATGACCATCACCACCCCCTATCCTGACCTGCAAGGTGCCCTGACCTGTTTTCAATCCGTTGATGTTGACTGTCGCTTAAGGGTGCTGTGGCGAGCCTATCAAAGCCTGGGGCAAACCTTCGCCAGCAGTGCTCCAGTGGCCCTATTCTCCCAGTCGGTGCAGATCTTGATTAAGCAGCTGAATTTAGTCCCTCAAGAGGAACAGCTGGCAATTTTACAGGATATTCTAGGGGGGGCTGATACTCGTTTTACCCAGGCTTACCGTGCTTTAAATGAAAATATGAAGCTGGCCTTCTGGCATCGTTTGTTTCATAGTCGTCGCTTAGATAGCCTGGCCTACGGTGAATTAAACCCCAATAGCCAGGTGTTGCTAACCCGACTGAGCCGGATGGGGCTCAACGAGCGGCTTAACTTTCTGCGGCAGGCCCTGGCCTAGCCGCAGCGATCAGAAAGCAAGGTGGCTGGGTGATGGCCCTGATTTGGGTTGACCAATTAAGCAAACACTATCGGGTGGCTAGCAAGGCCACTGGTCTGGGGGGTACGGTAGGCCACTTTCTCCGCCGCCAGTACCGAACCGTGGAGGCCGTTAAGGCGGTCTCCTTTGCCATTGAGGCAGGGGAAATCGTGGGCTTTTTAGGCCCCAACGGGGCGGGTAAGACCACCACCCTAAAAATGTTGACCGGGCTAATCCACCCCTCCGCTGGCACGGTGCGGGTGGCGGGTCACATTCCCTTTCGGCGAGAACGGGCCTTCCTACAAACCATTACCCTGGTGATGGGGCAGAAGCAACAGCTGCTCTGGGATCTACCCGCCCTGGACTCCCTGCGCATCAATGCGGCGATCTATGGGCTCAGCGATCGCACCTTTCGCGATCGGGTGGAGGAACTGGCCACTATGCTAGACCTGCGGGCCCAGCTCAGCCAACCGGTGCGTAAGCTCTCCCTGGGGGAGCGGATGAAGGCGGAAATGATGGCGGCCCTGCTCCATCGCCCTCAGGTGCTGTTCCTGGACGAGCCCACCCTGGGCCTGGATGTCAACGCCCAGGTGGCGGTGCGGAACTTCCTCCGGGATTATAACCAGCGCTACCACGCCACCATCCTGCTGACCAGCCATTACATGGCGGACATTACCGCCCTCTGTCGCCGGGTGCTGCTGATCCACCAGGGGCAGTTAATCTACGATGGCGGCCTCGAGCAACTCCTAGATCGATTTGCCCCCTACCGGGAGGTCAAGTTAGAGCTGGCCAGCGCTGGCGACGCCCAGCAACTCAGGGCCTACGGCGAGCTGGAAAGTTTGGAGGGCTGTAGCGCCAGTCTGATCGTCCGCCGCGACCAACTCACCCAAACCGTCAGCCACCTATTGGCCAATCTAGATATTCAGGATCTGACCGTAACCGATCCGCCGGTGGAGGAGGTGATCGGTCGGGTGTTTCAGTCGGGCACGGCGATGGCAAGCCCCAGCAGTTGACTGACTACTAGCCCTCCCGTCGCTGTCGATCAATTTGGGCAATCACCTGACGAATCTGCCCTCCATCCCTAGCTTCAGGATCCTGGTACAGGTAGCGCTCCAGGTTGAGGCGGGCCGCTTCCAGATCGCCATCCTGGTAGTAGATCAGGCCCCGATCGCGCCACTCCGACACCGCCGTCGGCTGGATTAACAAAATCCGATCAATGGCGGCCAGGGCCTTAGACCGCTGGTGCTGGTTCAGGTAGATCATCTTCAGGTTACTGAGCATGCGCACGATCCAGGCGGTGGGGCGGAGCGGCTCCAGGTAGCGGCGGTCGAGGGGGGCGCTGTCACCAAACAATTGGTGCAACAGCCCCTGGCAATCCTGCTCAAACAAAATCTCCCCCCGGTGGAAGGGGTCAACAAAAATCCCCAGATCCTCACCGGTGGGCCGGATCAAAAAATGCCCCGGCAGCCCCACCCCCGCCATGGCCAGCCCCACCCGCTGGGCCAGCTCCAGGTACACCAGGGAAAGGGTAAGGGGGATGCCCAGACGGCGGCTCAACACCTCGTTGAGGAAGCTATTGCGGGGGTCGTAGTAGTCCTCATCGTTGCCGGCAAAACCCAGGTGATCAAACAGGTAATCATTGATGCCGCGAATCAGGCGCAGGGGGTAGCGATCGCTGGGGAGGCGGCGGCCCAGATCCCGGGCCAGGGCATCCAACTGGCTCAGGTAGGCGGATAGGGGCAGGTTAGGATACTCCTCCTGGGCCACGTAGAGGGCAGCCCGGGCCAGATTCACCTGGTCAGCGGGCTGCTGCAATTCCTGGTAGAGGCGGCGATGGTGGAGGGGCGGGTGGGTCATAGCCTTACCAACTTACCAAGGGCTGGGATCGGAAGCAACGTCCCCAGCCGGGCCCACTTGGCCTAGGCCAGCCGGCGCAGACCAGGACCTTAGCCAGAGGCCCAACGTCCGCCCGGCTAGCCGAAGCTAGGGCTATACTGAAAATTGGTTCCTAATTTGCCATTTTCTACCATGACCCTGCCCCAAGTCGAGCAACCCGCGGACGTAATTACCCTGCTATCTAGCCGGGAACTGGAGAAAATGCGCAAAGCCGGTCAGCTGGCGGCCCAACTATTAGACTACCTGACCCCCTTCGTGCAGCCCGGAATCAGCACCCTGGAGCTCAACGACCTGGCGGAGGACTGGACCCGACAGCGGGGGGCCAAAAGTGCCCCCCTGGGCTACGCCGGGCCGGTGATGCCCTTCCCTAAGTCAATCTGCACCAGTGTCAACGAGGTGATCTGCCACGGCATTCCCCGGGCGGAGCAGATTCTCAGGGATGGAGACATCATCAACATCGATGTCACCCCCATCGTCGAGGGCTACCACGGTGACACCTCCCGCACCTTCCTGGTGGGGGAGGTGTCACCCCGGGTGCGGCGCCTGGTGGAGGTGACCGAGCAGTGCCTGTGGCGGGGGATCGAGGTGGTCAAGCCCGACGCCCGGGTGGGGGATATTGGCGCCGCCATCCAGGAGTACGCCGAGGCGGAGGGCTTTTCGGTGGTGCGGGACTTTGTCGGCCATGGGGTGCATCGGATCTTCCATGCCGCCCCCCAGATTCCCCACTACGGGGTGCGGGGCAAGGGCAAAAAGCTCAGGCCCGGCATGGTGTTCACCATTGAGCCAATGATTAACCTGGGCTCCCATGAGGCGGAAATCCTCGCCGATGGCTGGACCGCCCTCACCGTCGATCGCTCCCTGTCCGCCCAGTTTGAACACACCGTGGCGGTCACCAAAACCGGGGTGGAGGTGCTCACCCTGTCGCCAGCGGCGGTGCCCGCCTAGGGGACCGGCGATCGGCCATGGAAGGTTTTACCCAGCTGTTTCAAGCCCTGGATGCCACCCCCTCCACCACCGCCAAGGTGCGATCGCTGCAGGTCTACTTCCAAACCGTGCCCCCCGCTGACCAGGGCTGGGCCCTCTACCTGCTGCTGGGCAAAACCCGCCGCCGCACCGTCACCGCCCGGCTGCTGCGCCAGACCTTTTTAGCGGTGAGCGACCTGCCGGAGTGGCTGTTTCAAGACTGCTACGCCCAGGTGGGGGACTCCGCCGAGGTGATTGCCCTGCTGCTACGGCACACCCCCCTGCCCCCCGCCCCCCGGCTCGACCTGCCCCTACACCAGTGGATGGAGACGGTGATTCCCCAGGCCAAGGCAGCCCAGGACGACGGCCAACGCCAGGAGCTGATCCTATCCTGGTGGGCCGGCCTGGATGCTGACCAAATCTTGGTGTTGAACAAGATCCTGACCGGGGCCTTTCGGGTGGGGGTGTCGGAGAAACTGGTGATCAAGGGACTGGCCGCCGCCACCGGCCTCAGTGAAGCGGTGTTGGCCCACCGCCTGATGGGGGACTTTACCCCCAGCCTGGCGTTTTATCAGGCCCTCACCCAACCCAGCCCCACCGCCACCCCCCCCAGCCAACCCTATCCCTTTTTTCTAGCCAGCCCCCTGGAGCTGGACCGGTTCACCCCCGACCCCTACAGCGACTGGCGGGCGGAGTGGAAGTGGGATGGCATCCGCGCCCAGGTGATTCGCCGGGCTGACCAGGTGTTTATCTGGTCCCGGGGGGAGGACCTGATCACCCCCCAGTTCCCCGAAATTGTCGAGGCCCTGGCCCCCTTTCCTAACGGCGTGGTGATGGATGGCGAACTGCTCTGCTGGCAGGGGGACCGGCCCCTGCCCTTCAACCACCTGCAAAAACGCCTGGGGCGTAAACAGGTGGGCAAGCGGCTGCTCACCGACTACCCGGTGCACTTCATCGCCTACGACCTGCTGGAGGAGGCCGGGCAAGACCAGCGCCCCCACCCCCTGCAGGACCGTCAACAACGCCTGGCGGAGCTGCTGCAGCGCCACCCCCACCCCCACCTGCACCCCTCCCCCAGCCTCCCCTTCACCTCCCTGGCGGAGCTCACCGCCCAGCGCGATCAGGCCCGGCAACGGGGAGCGGAGGGGCTGGTAATCAAGGCCCTGGCCAGCCCCTACCTGGTGGGGCGCCAGCGGGGCTACTGGTGGAAGTACAAACTTGACCCCATGAGCCTGGATGGGGTGCTGATCTACGCCCAGGCGGGCAGTGGTAAGCGGGCCAACCTGTTTACCGACTATACCTTCGCCCTCTGGCAGGGCTCCGACCTGGTGCCCTTCGCCAAGGCCTACAGCGGCCTCGACAACCGGGAAATCGAGGCCCTAGACCGCTGGATTCGAGGCCACACCCTGGAGCGGTTTGGGCCGGTGCGATCGGTACAACCCCTGCAGGTGTTTGAGATCGGCTTTGAAGCCATTGCCCCCTCCAAGCGCCACAAATCCGGCATCTCCGTCCGCTTCCCCCGGATTCTGCGCTGGCGCCAGGACAAGCCCCCGGAACAGGCCGACAGCCTG
>Ga0208465_1000025_pt1 | contig 58637 bp, 55 predicted proteins | sample LakMenEpi31Aug10_FD_150749 | JGI IMG/M metagenome (GOLD analysis project Ga0208465, IMG submission 150749) | Freshwater microbial communities from Lake Mendota, WI - 31AUG2010 deep hole epilimnion (SPAdes) | ecosystem: Environmental > Aquatic > Freshwater > Lake > Epilimnion/Euphotic zone ...
AGTTATTCCATTATCTTCTGGATTTTTTGAAACCGATGAATTTGGAATATCATCAGAATCTATTTCCGATAAAGACCAGTATAAAGAATTTAATTTAGTATCAAATAGTGCTGGAGATCACTATAAATTATCAACATTACCAATAATTAGTGGAACATCGTTTGAAGAATATATAATTCCACTTCAAATATCAAATAACTATAATAACAGTTCATATTTTGAAAATCTATATTTAGATATCTATAATCTACCAAGTGGAGCGGCTATATCTTCAGCACAATTAATAATTAAGTACAAGCCATCGAATGCTATAATGATGCACACCCTTGGAAGACCATCATTACAAGATATGGCAATTAGAGATTTAGTATTAAAGCCATCTGCTAAAAAATTATTAGATCCTGTTTTTGATAATGCTTCTGGATCATACATAACAAATATTCCAAATGCATTTAGTTTAGAATCAAAAACAAATTATGCTAGAAGATGGCGTGGTGTTGATGGAAATATTGTTTATGGCCCATATAATCCAAATGAGTTTGATTTTTCATTCTTTAATCCAGAGGCTGATCAGCCATTCCTAAATGGATATTATGATTTTACAAATATAAGTGGAAATTTTGTAATATCAGATAACTATTCTAATAGTGGATATTTTAGTAATTCACTAAATGTTTTAAAGAATATTGGATGGAGATTTAAAGATGAACAGCTATTTACTCATAATACAGATTATACTACTATAGATTGGACGCAGGTTGGAGATCCTCTACACGAAAAAATTACAGACTCATTTGATTCAGCAATTTTAGTTGGTGGAAACAGCGGAACGCTAAGTTTTAGTAATACATCTTTCTCTAGCGGCGCCGCGTTATATGTAAGATTTTCTCCAAACTATGATTACAATAACGACATTCAAAATACTATAGTATCAAAGGGTTCTTCTTTTGCTCTCTATATTGATAACTCTACAGAGCAATTAGTTTTATCTGTTGGAGCAAGCTCTTTTGATGATTTACTAGATGTTACGAGTGTTAACTACCCGCTATCACTATTATTAACATATAATTCTAATGAGCCAAGAATCAACCTTTATCATAAAAATGAAACAAACAATACTAACGATTTACTAATATCTTTAAATCAATCCTTACCAACTTCTACTTCAGATTTAGTTTTTGGTGATAGCAATTATGACAACGCTTTATTTATTCATGAAATAGGAATATCAACTAGTGGAAATATAGTTAGCAGCAACCCAAATAGGCTACTTAAACAAACCACTGTAAATAGCTTTTTAAACAATGATTTATATTCATATGTTGATGAAAATGTTTCTTTTTGGAAAATAGGAGATTTTAATACATGCGCGTTTTCTCCAGACTTTGATCATTTACTTAGGAGAGAAGGCAAAGATTATATTTTCCACAGTTTGACGCATGATGGTAGGCCGTATTCAGAAATAATTAATCTACCATTACCATCTAATATTTATGCTTCTGGCTTGGCTTACCACACACAAATAGAAAATGACTTTTTACGATTCTATTTAAGTGATATTCAAGATAATGATGATACTTCAAGATTTCATTCTGTTGTTCCAAGAATATCTAAAACTATTCCAAGAGGATATAATTTTACGGAAGACGCCCTTGTTGTTGATTCGGTTATAACACACAGCACATATAATGATATTTCTTGGTCAGATGGAAAAATCGGTCCAAAACTTATAGTTAGTTTATATACTAAAAATAAGGAACCGGTTGATAGACCAAGTAAAACTAATTGGGGTCTTATTAATAGAGCTATTCATTATTTACAACCATCTGGATGCGTACAAAAAATATCAAGTAAATTTACATATAATGATTTAATTGATACTTCAGAACCTTGGGCAAGTTTTGATTCTGAAACCTATATTACAGAATTTAATGAGAAGTTTTATTCTAAAGACATAGATGATATGTTCTTACAATATGACTTGGTTTATCCCTCTGGACAAGCCTTCAAGTCAAAAATAAGAATTGATTCTATTAATGTTGGTCTTAAAGCTATAGTAAAAGAACTAAATGAAAATAATACAATAAATCTTATTTCTAGCGGAGAACTAAAAGCACTATCTTCACTAGATTTACATACAAAAGGTTTTGATTTTGTAGTAGATTCGTTAAATATGTTCTCTAGTGGACAAGCAATTCCACTTGTGTCTGGCGCATTATCTTTTTATTCTTTTGGTGCTTATATCCATGATAATAATATTCCACTATATTGTCATAATGTAGGTTCACATAATAAAGCTTTATTTACATATATTTCTGGAAGAACAGATAAGTTTGCAGAAAATAATTTAGCGCTGTTTACTCAAAATCTTCTTGCTGATCAATCAGCATTAAATTCGTTAGTGCTATCAGTTTTTAATAAACCACAAGTAGAATATTTAAATAATAGTATTGGTTTTTATGTTTATTCTATACCACAGTTGGTAAATTCATTTCCATCAGCAACGACAAATTTATTTATTAATGGGTTTTACAAAGATCCGCTATCCCAAAATTCAGCGTTACCACTATATTTAAATGGCGTTCCTGCGGCAGAATTTATTGCTAGTGGATTATCTTTATATACCATAAATTATCCAGCAAATCCGCTTTTAAACAAGCAAGAAACAATATCTTGGAATTCAGAGAATGTTGGAAAAGATATAACAACTTTAGACAATCAAGAATCATATTTAGATGCTAACGATGAAATTAGAGGCGTTGATTTAGATTGTTTTGGCGAATGTGGAACCGAAAACAATTGTGCAGAAGACATTGTAGAATCTCATTCAATATTATATAGCCCACCAGAAAGCTGTGTTGACGGTGGAATATTCAGACCGCAAAATACGTATACAAATTTAGAAACCAGCGGATTTAGAACAGAAGTTGGATATAGTGGGCATTTTTACGGTATTAGAAAATATGATAATTTATTACCACAGTCACCATACTCAATAGTTATAGAAGCACAAACTGGTAGTAATAGGCCGATAGAATTACCATTTGAATTTACAGAAGTAGAATATGGATCTAACGATTATGTTGGATATTCTGGAATAAGTTTACTAAATAATGAAATACAGCCAACAGACGAATACGGAAAGTGTGGAGATATTAAAAATGATCTAATGGTTGTTGGCGCACCAAAACATGACTTAGTATACTATGAATATGATGAGAGTAATAATTTAACTAGTGGAATTCTAGAGGATGCCGGGGCAGTATTTGTATACAGAAGAGAAGCTAGACCAAGCGGAAACACTTGGCCCGTTGATAAACACAAGTCTCCTTGGACGCTAGAAACCAAATTAACATTACCATCTGGTATGTTAAAAGATTATTTTGTGCCAAGATACACAAACACCATTGGTAATATACCTTTACCTTTACCAATAACAGAAAGACTATGGCAAGTTGGACAAGAGGGTAGAGAGTTTGGACACAGCGTTGCAATAGGAGTTAATTCTGGAATTAAATCTTTCGAAGAAAATCAAAGAGAAATTATTGTTGTTGGTGGACCAAATTCTAAGTGGACACCAAGACCTCTTGAAGAATTACAAACTTCTGGCGTTCAAGTTGGCTTACTAATTTTTACAGATGAATTTACTCCAAATGTAACTAGAAGATCACCAACTGGACAAGCATATGTAGATAATTATACAAGCATTTTATCTAAAATACAAAACAAAGATTTAATATTTAAGTATTTTTCAGATCCACCAGTTTCATTTGATGTCAAGATTATTATTTGTGAGCCACTATCTGATTATTCAAATAGAATACCGCTAGAAAGCCCACAAACCGACTTTATAACAAAAAGAACAATATCTAGAAATCAAGGTTTTATCACCGCTGAAAGAAATGAAAAAATACTTAGCGGCATAAAAGAAGCATTCCATTCAGCATTTCCATATGACTCAACAAAGATTAATAATAACATTCCGGCTATGCTTGGAATTTATGTTGATAATACAAGATCTATGCGAAACGCTATTGATGGACAAGTTTCATCACTAAATAATTTCATTAACTATTACCAAAGTTATAGTTTTGCTAGTGGATTAAGAGATTTTTATAATACACCATCTTCCGGCGCTGTTGTAAGACACGTTTCGGCCCCATCGCACTGGATTGATGCAGCAAACTCAATGCTTGATTATGTTCTTGATACTGGAAGATTATTACAAGATAATCAAGTTAGATTTTTTACATCTGGAGTTGGTCAAGACGCATTCAATGAAAATCTTTCACAATTTAACTATCCACCAGATAGTGGTGGTAAAGTCTTTATTTTCGAAAAAGAAAGCGGATATTGGAACCTAGTTCAAGAAATTAAATCTTCTAATATTACATACAGTCATCCAGATAGATTTGGACACGCTATTGCTATTAGCGACAATACTGAAGTAATTGCTATTGGATCTCCATATATTTCAGATTCTTGCCAAGTCTTTGAGTACAAGCAGTCAGAAAAAGATAGAATATTTAATGAAATATCATCTTGGGTAGCTCATAAGAGTTCTATTACTGGAGGAGTTGGAAGATATGCAACATTAATTTCTGATTACTATTCTTGGGTTGCAAAATATGGGTATGATTATAGTAATAAGATTTTATATTCAAAACTAACATCAACAGAAAAATTTGAAGCTAGAAAGTATCTAAATATTCAAGAATACAAACAGGTACTTAGTTATAATCAAGGAAATTTTGTTGGAAAATCAAAGTGGAACTTTATAATTGATGAGTTTGCGCCAACAGCTAGACTTGGATATAGCGCTGCCGTAAATGATGACGGAAGTATAGTTGCGTTTGGTGCGCCAACAGATAGTCTTAATCAGTGGGATGACGCTAGGGTTTATTATAAGAATCTTGGATATTTGAACACTGAAGATACTAGCTTAAATACCAACATAATTACTCCAGCTTGGAGGTCAAATGTTAATGCTGGCGCAGTTAGAATTTTTGAATCTAGAAAGTATTATCCACATAATAAAGTTATCGAATATGGTAAATTTGGTAATCTACAAAAAGAATTAGGTCTACCAGAAGACTCTGGACACTTTAACTATTTACCAACAATATTTCAAGACAATAACTTTGAAGTAACACCATTTTCTCAGGTCAATATACCACAAGATGCTGGATTAGCTTTTATTATCACGCCGTCTGTTGACGCATTAAGTAATGAAGTATTAGATAATATTGTTGAATGGTTATCTCTCGGAGATAGAAATCTTGTTCTTGTTGGAAATGACCCAACTTGGGAAAGTAGTGGAGTATACTCTGAATCTAATGAAATTGTTAATAAAATTTTAGAAGAATTAGATTCAAGAATGAAACTGTTCCCAGCTAGAAACCAATTAGAAGCCTGTTTAGATAACGAATCTTTGGGAATACCAACGTTTGTTGATAATTCAACTCCAACATATATTTCAAAAACAAATGTTAATATTCACGGTGTTGCAGATATAAGAACAAATTTTGATAATATTCCACTATTAAAAGATAAAGTTATTTATTCTTCATGCTCCTCAGAAAATGTTGATCTTGGTAATGAGGTTGTGGTTACACTACCAACCGCTAATACTAAGTGCGAACTACCAATTAAAAACGCTGGAGATTTGAGAGCGCAATGGTATAAATATTGTATCGGTTGCGGAGGAAGAAGAGAAAAATATGCTGTAAATATTCCATTTTATTTTAGCACTTTTACGCCTCTATGCAATTGCGACGAAGAAGAAACAAAGAAATCATTAGCAAGCTCTCGCGTCAACGGAAAAAATCAAGAGCCAATTCCAATTTTAGCTGCTGCTAAAAAACAAATAGAAACTATTGTAATTCCATCATCTGGACCAGTATATGGTACACGCCCAACATATTCAACAGAAACATATACTTCAAATTCATTGTTTGTTACATTCGATGAAAATGACGTTGGTGAATCTACTAGCTTTATTTGGTCAATAGATGATCAAGTAGACGCTGAATACTTAATTGGTTCTAATAATATTATACAGCCACAACCTCAAGATGGAACAAGCGGAATTTTACAAATACTTGCATCACCATTTTCAGAACAAACATTTGGTAAAAAACAAGTTTCAGATAAAGCATATTTTAGTGTTGAGCAATCACTATATAACTCTAAAATTATAGCAATTGCTGGATTATTCACAGAATCAGAATCAGTTTTATATAATGCTGGATTAGATAAATCATTTGCTAACGATGAAAATATTAATTTTTATGTTAATATGGTATCAAAATCTAGTGACGGAGGTTCAAGAATAAAGTTTCTTTCTTCTCAATGGGTTGGAAGATCTAGCTTTACCGATGCTTATCCAGACTCACAACTTCATGGAGTATTTTTAGACAATGGTAATTTTATTGAATATTCTGATACTATATATTCATATGATGATGTCTGTTGGATAGCTAATCCTAAAAATATACCAAACGATATAGAGCTTACAGCTATTAAGTCTTGGTTATCTATTGGAAATAAAAAATTAATTGTAACACATGATAGCTCAATAGAGCAAATGAATATAGCAAACTCTTTATTTGATCTACTTGGATCAGATATAGAGTCACTATACTTGCCAGTTGATGATGTCTATGTAAGAATTAGACTTAACCAAGAAAATTATATTAGATTAAATCCAAATCACCCAATATCTATTGGGTACAATGACGCTATAACATCAATTCAGCAGATTAACTTTACTGGCCTAAATAGTATTGAATTTATATCATTTAAGTTAAATAATAATATTATTCCAATAGCTTATTATGGCGGCCCAGTTTATGATACAGAAGTCATTACTAATGGATATTGGTCAATAAACAGTCAAGCAAAAGTTTCGTTCCCAGCAATTGCTGGATCTGGATATAAAATATTTATTAATACAAAATCAGATAATGAATATGAATCACAAACACTCAATGTTTCTACACAAAATGTTTCTATTAGTCCAAAAATCCCATATCCAACATTCCCGATTGACATTTATCAAGATTTTGCATCAACTAGATCAGTTTCATTCAACGCGCAGGTAAAAGAAAATAAGAATACAATAGATTTTTATATTACATCTTATGTTCCAACAATAAGTAATGTTGATGGATATATTCCAAAAACACCAAAATTAATTTCTATCTCTGGAGTACCAATAGGAATTAAAGAAAATATTGCAACATCTACATATTCTGTAAATGTACAAACTGGTTATGAAAACTATCTAATTAGCAACGGAGAGCCAGAAAGAATAGTAACAAGAGAATTTTTTGATTTTATCAAGAATAAAAACACACAATATTGTCAAGAAGATTGTTTAGATAGTGGATTTGATGATCAATTAATAGCAGATGGACCAGTTATTGTTGCTCAAGAGCAAGAACATATAACATCTTTTAATGCTGGATATAATAGATCAAGAATTACACTAATTGCAGATTCTTCTCTTGTACAAGGAAGATATCTTGGAGACGATCAAGGAAGAATACCACTAAGCACACTTAATTTTATTAGTAGCTTATATCCACAAACAAACTTTGCTTCTGCAAATGCCGGAAGACAGTTTAATCAACAAACTAAGATAGTTGCTCCAGAACGTGGAAGCCCACAAAAGTATTTATCACTTGTTTCTAATAGTGGGTTAAGTAATAAGTTTGCTGGTTCAATACCAAGTAAACAGCCAAATCTATTTAATAGTATAGAATCACATTATGATCCAAGATATGTAATTTACCCACTAGATCCTTGGGATATATCTGATGATGAAATTTCTATAGAATCTAAGAAAAATGCCGCAAGACAAGCGTTTATGCTACAAGAAACTAATTTTGGAGCAAAATCTAAATTTACCGAAGTAGTCGATGGCACATTATATAAAGATATTAATATCTATGGTGGATTACCACAATTACTAAAAGATAAGGGCTATGATCATATAGACTTCAATAAACTTCCATCTGGATATCCCGGAGATTTATTTGGATATTCTATAGCACTACATAACAATAAACTAATTGTTGGCGCCCCGTTCACAGCATTTTCCGATGAAATAATAAATCCTTGGCAGCAATATATTGATGGTGGATCTTCTTCTGGAATAGAATTATCTTATAATGGTGGTGCTGGATCAGTTTTCGTATTTGAGAAGACGTTTAGTGGAAGCGGACTTCATGGAACATTAACTCCGTGGGAGTTTATACAGAAACTAAGGCCAAGCTCCGTAAACATTGGACAAGACATTTATGATGGAAACGGGTCTGGTGTGTTAGGAACCCATAATTATGGTTCTGGATATTTAGCTAATAACTCTATAATAACTGATCAGTTTGGTCTTAGCGTGGATATTGATTCAGATATTATAGTTGTTGGCGCTCCGGGGCATGATTTTAACAATAAATACATTAATACTAGTGGATCATTTATTAGAAAAGAATTTAATGAAGAATTTTATATCCCACAAAGAATAGTCACAGACTTAGGCTCTTCTGGAATTAGGCTACAAAATAGTGGGAATGCACTGTTAAATAATGGATCTATATTTACTTTTGAAAATAAAATAATAGATTGGTCTACCAAAGACAAAAAGTGGACATTTGTAGAAAAAATAGTCCCAGTTTCTGGGTGCGATAATCAAAATTTTGGATCTATCGTTTCTATAGATAGATTATTTAGAACAGATGCCGATTATACTGTTTTTGCCGGATCAAATTCTGGTATATATTCTAGCGGCTCTTCATATTCTTATGATATAATGTTAAGACAGCCGCCACCATCAATACCAAGCCCAGAAGCATTTATACAGGCTAAAGTTTTTGGAGAAAGAGACTCTGCCGGTAATCCAAATGTGTTTATTTCAGTACAAAATAGCGGCGAAAATAACCAAAAGTATTTTGCAAGCGGAACAATATTTTCTGATAATAAAGGTCAGATTTTTATAGAGGTTTCTGGACAAGATCCAGCAATTAAGGGATTTATTTCACATAGACCGTTTATCAAGTCGATAGATGGTCAGTATACCTTTGGAACTCCAAACAATGGCAATATTACATTATATACTAACGGATCTAATTTTATAAACCAAAATCTTCATATATTTACCAGTGTTGACGATAAAGCAATTGTGTATAATAGTCTAGGATTGTACAATAGCGCAATAATAGATTTTGCTACTAATTTACCATCTGGATTTATATTATATACAAATTGTCCAGATCCGGTAGAGATAAATAATTCTGGATTGACCCTGTACGCTAGTGGGATAGGATCACAATCTGATAAACTTAATCTGAGAATCAGAGGAAAAGCATGATTATAGTATATTCTGGCGGCGTTAACGCTAATGGCACACCAGCAACGCCAGTGGCAACAGTAATTAGACCATGCCCATTAATTTCTATTTCTTCTACAAGAAATAAGAATAAAATGGGAAACATGGGAACTACATATAATATTACCCTAAATGGAACCCTATTAGATAATAGAGGATCTCCAAATTTTTTAGGAACAAATACGCCCGTTCAGCCAGAAGCATTACCTGTAAAGTTTCATGGTAATTTTAATGATTCTGCCGCAGACTTGGTATCAAATTCAGACAGAGCAGCATCTATACTGCAAAAACAAAACGCTTTAAGAAATCTTTTTGCTATAGATGGACAGCGTGTTGAAGTATTATCTTGGGAGGGCAATGAGCCGGTTTTAGTATTTTTCCCCAAAGTCGAATCTATTTCTTTTGAAGAGGGAATATATATTGACAAGTGCAATTATACAATTAATCTAACAACAGATTTATTCTTTGATAAGAATGATAATATTTTTGCGGATAGTTTGCACTATCTTAATTTTGAGCCATCTGGGACTATAAACTCTCAAGGTTTTTATACCACAGAACATCTTAGCTCCGCAGCATCAAAAACATTAGAACAACATATAAAAGAACATGGTGGCCTTGTTGAAGATTTTAGCGAAAGCTGGTCTTTAGAGCCAGAAGAAAATACCGGTAACACATCTAATCCATTTGTTGCTCCCGGATTAAATACAGTAAGGGGATACAGATTAACAAGAAATATTAGTGCTGTTGGAAGAACAATATATGGACCTAGTACTGCTAATTCTACCGGCCCAAGTGTACGATATGAAGCTTGGCAGCAAGCAAAAGAGTTTATAGAAAAAAAAATCTTAGGCGATAAAGATGGAGAAAATGCTAATAATGCCTTTAATCAATATGATCAATACCCAAAACTTAATTTCGAATCTGGATTTGCTAGTGGATTTATTAGTTTAGCCCAGCACGCTTTTGGTGGATATAATCATTCTAGAACAGAAAATATTGATAAAACAAATGGATCATATGCTGTTACAGACACATGGCTATTATCCAGTGGAACATCTTATGAATCATATACCGCGTCGGTTTCTTCAACAAATGAAAGTAGCATAATCGGAGTTTCGATAGATGGAACAATTAGAGGTTTAACAAGTTTGCCATCTAGTGGGGATATATACGGTGGAGCATTAGGTAGTGTTAGTGTTGGCAGTCTTAATTCACCGTATCATAATGCTATACTAAAATATAGAGAAATTAGTAATAATGGTACATTTGGTCTTACTTCACATATATATAAAAGAGCTAGTAATTTAATTGGGAAATTTTTAAATCCAGTACCACTTTCTGTTAGTCTTGGATCTAATGAATTTAATGGAGAAATAACTTATAATGTTTCGTTTGACACAAGACCACTAAATCTTGTTCTTAGCGGAGTATTATCTGAGAAAATTTCTATACAAGATACATATCCCGGAGATATTTTTGCTACTATACCAGTTATAGGACGCAAAACTGGACCAATATTACAATATATAGGTGGAAGAACAGAGTACCAAAGAAGCGTTACAATAGAGTTAACGGTAGATCCAGATTATGGCGGAACAGCAAGACAACAATTATTATTATCTAAGCCAAGCTTAAATGAGCCAATGAGATCATCTTTAATGAATGTAATATCATATTTAAGTCCATCAAGAGAACCAAATATTAGAAAATATTTCTTAAGTCCACCAACTGAAAGTTGGGATCCAAAAGAAAAAAGATATAGTATCAGTTTAAACTGGACTTATGAGCTAGGAGATTAATATGCCAATTCCAACAAATGCTACAACAGCGCCGGTGGCACCAACTAGAAATACTCCCGGTTTAGACTCACAAAGGTTAGAATATAATCCTAACCATCCAAATACTCAAAACTTATTAATGAGGCAATCGCCACAACTAATACCAAAGCCACAGGGTTACAATTCTCCAAGTGGTTTTTATAATGTTTTTATGGCCACGGCTCCAATTAGAGATCAACAAGTTTTGGATTGGGCAAGAGATGATGTTAAATCATTGGTTGATATAAATGTTGGACCAAACGTCGAAACTGCAACAGATTCTAATAAAAGGTCACTTAATAATATTTTTAGACCAAGTGGATTTTTATATCCTAGAGCTAATGGTGGGATTCCAGCAATTAACAATGATCCACAGTATCTATATAATAATCCTGTTTCTAATGTTTTATCTAATGCTGGAACAAATTATCCAAATGGTGGAGTATTATAATTATGAGCAATGAAATTATTTTTCCAACATTATTTTATAATGTCCCACAGACGCCAAGTGGTATGTTTAATAGTGTTTTTACAACAGTAACAACAACAACACCAATACCGCCACTTCCACAGCCATTAGTAAATATTCCAGATAGTGGAGTTAGAGATTTTACAATAATAAATCCATACATACACTATAGTCACCCACAAATTTCACCATCACAGTCTATTATTAGTATAACGCCGTCTGCGTATTTAGAGATTGCACCAAGATTATTTAATCTATATAATTTAGTAGATAGAAGAGATGCTCGTACAGGAACTTTTAAAGATGCTAATAGTTATTTAACATCACCAAATTAATTATATTAATATGACAACAACAACACAAGATCCATTGGGAAGAGGCATAAATAGCGCTTCTGGATATTATGGCACTGGATGGATAGCTAGTGGAGCTATTCCAGAAAGTTTTTCAATGGGTGGGTGGACCACAGAAAATAGAGGCTTTGCTCAACAAACATTCCTTGGGGCTTCTATTAGAAGCTTTACTATGAATGGTGGATTTGGTGATAATAGCTCAACGTTATCGGTAGAACTAGTTGCCGATGAATATAATTTATCTGACAATACTCCAGCCGGATATGGCGACGATGTTTATCATAGTGGAACAGCGCAAAACCCAAGGTTTGGAGATAGATTTGTTCCACCAATGCCCGGTTCTCCAGTTTTCTTTAAATTTGGCCAACAGCTTGCAACGGTTGAAGAAGCTTATAAACAAACTTTTGATGATCTTTATGGTTTTGTTACTAGCGGAACACCAGTAATTAATTCATGCAGTAATATGCCATTAGGTCCAGTTGGACCAGATACATTTGGTGATAAAGTTGCCACAATAACACAACTAAACAATGGAGAATATGTTGGTATTGATGGTAATATTTGTAATCTTAATAGTTATCTCAATGATCCAAACCAAAAGGGTAGATATCATCTTGTTTTTGGCGGTATATTACAATCATATATTCAAAATAGAGGTCCGGGAGGAAATCCTTTATATTCTGTTCAAGTTATTGATCCAAGAGAAATATTATCTAATGTAACTTTAATATTGAATAATTATGCTGGAACAACATATAGAAATAATAATCTTATTAATGTATATGGATTTTTAGAACACAACTGGACACCATCTGAAGATATTACAACTTTTAGAAATGAAAACGAGCCTCAACTTAAATATGATAGAACATTAGAAAAATTTATTGATATTCCAACTGCTGGATCATCAAGCTCGTTTATTAATCAAGTAGTTATATCATATAGCGGAGATGATACATATCATAGACTACCAATAAATGCGTCAATAACGCCCCCACCAGACGATGCAACATTTATAAATGGTTTTCCAATAACTGGAACGGGTTTTTCAAGAAGAGGAAGCCAAGGCATACCATATTATAGAGTTAAACAAGCCATAAATGCAATGCTAGAATATGAAGGACCACTTCCTCAACACTACAAAGATAAGGGATTCGATACTAAGATCAATTTTAGGGGATTTAATTATGTTGTTGATTTTGGAAGTATTCCAAATTTACCGGGATTATATTATTTAGATTTTGATGAAATTAATTTACTTGACCTTGCTTTAGAAATATGTGATGTTACTAGTCACGATTTGTTTGTTACACTGTTGCCAGTAATTGATCATCCAGCTTGTTCTTATTTATATAACTATAACTTATCACTTATATCTGATGTACAAAAATTTCAAGCAAGTGGTATAGCCGGAATAATAAGACTAGATGCTATAGATAGATCCACGCAACCCCAATATGGCGCCATAAAAACATATATAGACAGTTTGGCTAGTAGTGGAATATATGTTGAAAATCAAGATGTTGGGTATGAATTATCTAACGTTACAACCGATAAATTTATAGTCGGAGCGCAAGAAGTTGAAAATTATTTCTTTACAACAAATAATGATAGAGACACAAATATAACAATTGCAAAAAAAGACAAATGGACATTAGAAACTTCTTTAAAACAACAACTATTACCATATTATGGATTACTTGGAAAAAGCGCCGTAACTATTCCCAAAGGATTTGGAGCATATCAACAAATATTGTTAGACTCTACCGGGCTTGAAGCTAATGGCGTTGGAGCATATTATGTAGCAACAGAGATGGAACTAAGATGTGCAATGATTTCTTTTGAAAGGTGGAAAGAATTTCTTTTACAATATAATGATAACTATGTTACATCATTAGAAATAAATGATACAGAAGAAGAAGCTGGCCTTTTAAGATTAGTAAATCAAACCGGAATGCCTCCGGTTGGATCAGATATTAATCCTAGAACAAAAATATCAAATAATTATGGAGTAACAGTTCCAAGATCACTTTTTCCGACATATTCATACGCCCCTTTTCCAGAATTTGGTGAAGATAATCTACCAAGTAGTCCTTGCAATCCTCCTTATGGATATCCTCTTTATTATAAGCGGGCCACAAAGATTGGAATTCCAGAGGCTGGTTTAACTGCAATAGGATCAAAAATAACATCTATTATTAATAGTTATCAATTATTAGCAACATCTCCAGATAATAATAATTATAAAGCTATATTAAATTCAGAATTTACTAGATTAAAATCTATTAAAGAATATGGAGAATTATCTGAATTTGATAAAGCATATTTTGAACAAATAGAAAACTTGATTAAAGACGCAGAAGAGGACACAGAAAGCTCAAAAGAAGATATAGAAAAAGCTCTAGTATTTATGGAGGAATATTTAAAATCATCATCACCCATATTAAATAATTTAGGTAAAATTTCAAAAAAAAATACAGAAAATGCATTGAAAGTATATAATTTTGTTAAGAGTATTGCAGATGAATGCCTTGGAAAAAAGTTTTTGGTAAAAATTCCAAGAGCAACAAATTTATTTTATGATAGAAAGATTATTGATATTCAAGATAGACAACCGCAGCCAGAAGAAGAAAAAGAAGAATTCTCTATAAACCCAAGTCAAAAAAGTGGACCAAAAAGATTTATACAGGGTCCGTTTGGGTTTGTGCCAAGGCCATTGTCTTCGGTAGTAGGATATGAATTTAGTCCAGAATTTGCCAATGAAATTACATCAAAGCGTATCGAGGCGTCTTCCGAACATATTGGGCCAATGACGTTCTATGAATTACAACATCATTTAGGATCTGGAACAGAAGAAAAATTTTCTGGCTCATTAAAATGTAACTATAATCCAATATCAGATCAAATAGAATTTAATTATACTCCTATAAATGATGGTGGATTTTTTGATTTTGATTTATATTCTAATTTCATTGCGGCATCGTCTATCAATAGAACACCACAACAAAATAGGCCACTTGGAATAGTACAAACATTAATACCAGTAGATTTAACAAACTTTATTACTGAGAACAAGAGAGTTTCACCATATGTTAGATTCGATCATAGCCAATTTTTATCATTAGAAAATTTAAATTCTAACGATTTTATTCAGCAGATAAAAACAGCAGATGGATTTATTGTAGACTTTAATGAGACTTTAGATAATGTTAAAGATGAAGGAAACAAAGAAATTAAATTTGGACCAAGAAATAGCGAAGAAACAACAACAAAAGAGAGTGTTGTGTTTGTAAAATGCTCAGTAGATGATAAGTTTTATATGCCACCCAAGTGTATCATGAGCGGTGTTAAAGTTGCTGGACAAGAAATCAAAGAATTAAAAACGTTTATTCCGCCAAGAAAAATATATGACCCGTGTGAAGATAAATATAATGATAGTTATTCTTTTTATAGATCGGTTTTTGTTCCAACAAATAAACTTGGTTCACCTGTAAATGTATTAACATTTGATTGTTATAAACCACAAAATGATGAAGAAAATTTATTTAAAAGCTGGTTAATAAAAACTAATTTAAAAGATTTAGATACTAATAATGTTTATGCACTAATAACACTGCCGGGTAGAGTTATTCCAACTAAAGATGGAAGATATAGAGACAGTGTTCTACAATCATTAAACGCAGAAACATTTAAACGTTTCTTAACAATGGACACCGTTGATAAAGAAGTTGCTGGATTTAACTTACCACCTTTTATGGAAAAAGAACCAACACAATTATTTAATCTTCTTATTAATAAAAAGGTTGAAGTTATTAATCAAGCGTGGTTTGCTTCTAGAGAGGCTATTAAACGTATATCTATCGCCTTTCCGAACAATGTAAACTTTACGATGCCATCACCAATATATCCAGATTTGGTATGTTTGCCATTAATGTCAAAAGAAAGATGTTACGGGCCTTGGGTATCTTCTCAAATTGATGTGCAATCTATAGTATATAGCAACATAGGCGGTAGAATAGAATTTATAAAAGATGAAAATTTAGCTCCGTGGAATTATGATGGATATTATTTAATGAATCAAGCCGGAATAGAACAAGCAAAATTTGCACAAAGTTTATTACTATTTTCAGAACGTGGAGGTTTTGTTGTTCCCGGAATTCCCCCAAAAGTATCTCTTGGAAAAAGTCTGTTAAATTTGGGACCACTTGTTACTAATTTACAAGTAGACGTTTCTGACGCTGGGATAAAAACTACTATAAAAATGGATCTTTATACTGCTAATTTTGGAAAACTACAAAAACAAAAACAAGAAGCTATATCAAAACTTAGTAGAGAAAGACAAAAACTAAAAGATGAAAGAAACGCCTTAATAAGAAAAGGACTCGGAAAAGCTCAAGCTTCAGTAAATTATTTGAAAGAATATGAAAAATTACAAAAATCTACAGACGCAACATTAAGTGGAAAAGGCAGTCTCTTCACTGGTCCATCGAATGCTACCAACGTAATCGCTTTAGGTGTTAATAAAAACAAAGAATTAAGATGGAGTTCTAGTCCATCAGTTGGAGAGCAAGGTGTACATGAAGTGTCTCAATATACTCATGAGGGTAGCGTTCAAAGCTATGGAGATATTGCTGCAACTGTTGGGCAATTTACTGACGTAAATGATTTTGCTGTTGCTGATCGTAACTCTGTAACAAAAACAATCCCAGAAATATTTGCTCCAGCCTCACTTGCTCCAGATCATGAAAGTATGCCATCTCAACAATCAGTAGCATCTACTGATGGATTTTATTCTTTATATTTTAATCAAGAGACTCCATTCGAACAACAAGATATAACATAGGACTAAAATGAATAATAACATGAATATATATAGTAGAAAGAAGGAATTTCATATTTTTTCTACAAAAGATTTTGCTCTTGGGCAGCTAGGAATGGCTTCATATACAAAGAATTCTTTAGAAAATTTCTTAAAAGATAGCAACTCTGATGTTAAAGATTTTTTTGAGACAACCAAAAACATTGATGATGCAAAAGAGGCATTATTACGTCCAGAATTGTCAGACTTATCTATAATCAAATTTGATAAAATAGACAATCAATATGAATATGAAAGCGGAAATAATATATTTAAGTATGTAAAGGATGATGGTACTGTTGTTGATAAAGTTTCGTCTATATCGTCACTAGATAATTTTTTAACTCTATACGATAAGTTTATCACAACTAAAGACGATTTGCTTGGAGGAGAAGGAGATTCTGCAATTTCTAGAGAAGATATTTTAAATATATCCACAAAAATACAAACTAGTCTTTCTGGATGCTTGTCGTTTACTGCGCAATATGATGCAATTACTGGAACGCAAAATCCAAAAATTACATTAAAATTATTTACAAGAGAAAGACCGGAAGATGGTAAAGCAATAGGATTAAGAGGAAGCCCGCTAATAGTAGATATACCAAGAACAATAAGCAATTTAACATTTGGACAAGAAAATACAAATCTTTCTGATGTCGGCGTTTATACAAGACCAAGTGAGGGTGGAATAAGTAATCCAGCAAACTCTGTCGCTGGAAAATTAGATATTAGATATAATAAATCTACTGGAATGTGGCAATCTGGAACGCACCAAGTTCTTGCAAGATTAACAACCGATGTTGATTCTGCCAATGTTGGTTCTATAGATGGCTTTACTGGAAGAAATTCTAAAGATGTATATGATCCATCTTCTCCTCTATATATAGGACAATTTTCTGTTGGAAAAGCCTTGCCACTAAGTATGGAAAATGGAAATCCGTATATGTATGGCCCAAATTATATTGGGTGTCCAATTGATGGATCTAAAAAATTAGAAGAAAAACTTGTTGTTAATAGATCTAATAGAACATTTAAAAGGGGAGACGTTGTTTTATTAAGTCACATTGATAATGAATGGATAATTCAAGGGTTTGATATACCAACAACAAATAAACAAACCGGCGTAGGAAGATGGCAGTTTCAAAAATTTATTGTAAACAATGAAGACTTCTTTAGAGATATTAGATATAAAGAGGGTAACGGATTTGCATATAGCGCACGCATAACACCACAAGTTTATGAGCAAAAAATGAAAATAAAGTATTATATGCAATATATTAATGGAGAAGACCTTAGTGTTCAAGACCATTTTGAATACCTTGAGAATGCAAGAGCAGATAAACAAGAAACTGCTCTTTTAAATATTTATTTTGATTTAACTCCAGAACAAGCTATAGCAAGAAGCTCCAATTTGCCGCAGCCGGAAGAATATGATATTGAATTAAGCACTAGATATTATCAATCAACAGTTTTTGACCAATTACACAAAGAACTTGGTGGAACAAATAATAAAACTGTTATTGCTGGAACGAACGTATTAAAACCAGATTCTGAAGAGTTGTATTTTCGTGATGTTCCAAATTTTTGGGGACCAGTTTTTCCAAATGGATATACTTCAGCGTCTGTTTTAAAATTTAAAGATATATCTGTTGGTAAAAATATTACTACTAATAATAACAATATTCATAAATTTTTTGTCACCGGCATTCCTCTTTCTATCGAGCAGGAAGATAACGATACTGATCATATTGTGATACCACATTTACGTAGCTCTATTAAGGGATTGTTCAAAAATATAGATGATCCCACTGATTCAAATTTACTACAAGTTCCAGCAGAAATGGCTTTAAATGGATCATTCAAGGGGAAATTTTCATATCCAGTAGAAAGAATTAATATACCAACAAATAGTCAAGATTATTTGCCACAATTTTTTATAGATCATTTTACATCTTCTGAAAGATATTCTTATTTAACATATGATGAAACATCATCAAATAGTTCTCCGTCAACACCGCCGTCTTCTCCCAATATCACAAAATCAGATTTATTGGCATTAAGCCCAGCGCAACCAAATATAATACAATTTTCTCCATTGCAATTTGGGGCAGCATTAAGTTTAAGTTATATTTTTCAATCAAATAATTTTATTTATTCTAATTTAAGAAATACGGTGCGAGATGGAAAAGTATTTCAATTAAACACTGGTTTAGAAGAAGGAAAAATAGCAACAGAAAGACATATATTATTTCCAACTTCTTTTACAGAAAGAAATAATATGTTTACATTTAATCTTTCATCTTCTACTAATGGCGTTATAGGAGACTCTTACATTAGATTTGGTCCATACACGAATCATGCTAAACTTCAGTCAGCACCTCTTGGTGGTCCAGATATAATTCCATTAGAAGATATGGGCGACGAAAGATCGAATGTTATTGGTATTATTGCATCAAAAAATAAAATATCTATTCCAGCAAACATATCGGTAACATTTAAAACAAAACAATCTCTTGGAATGACTCCACAGGCAACAGCCGCCGGTAGTAATCCAAGCATCATCACAATCCCCGGCGGGTTGGTGCTAAGTTATTCTCCCGGAAGCGATATTAAAGAAAGGCTTGTCGCACAGTGGGGTGATAGAGAACGAACAGACGCGATAACTAGTATGGGAACCACAGCTTTACACGTTAGAATGTTTGATCAGTGGCCAGACAGCCAAACATTTTATGATGGAAGATATTTTTCTGTATTACATTTTAATCCAATAGATGATAGTGTAGACTTTACAGAACCAACATTCGATGGTGAAATTTCTAGAATTCAAGAAGGAACCCTAATAATATTTTCTTCTGTTTTAAAATCACAAAACAAATGGTTTGTAAATAAAATTAGGCGTGGAATGCTGGTTAGTGGTGGAGGATTTAGATATTATAGGCGTGTTATAGGAATAGACGAATCATCAATTAAAATTGTGAAAAAATCAGATTTAGAAGTTTTACCTCCCGGAGTTGAAGATCAAACATTTTCTGGACAAGGTTATAAAGCTGGAGACTTAATAAATTTTAATGGTGGCGCTCAAATTCAAATTAATGAAACTGGACCAAACGGATCTTTAATTGAAGGCAAATGGACAATATTAAATAAAGGCGAAGGGTATGTTCCAATAAATTTTTACAACGAAACCGCAAAAAGAGGCGGTATAATTGGACAAGAAACAAACGGTACTGGGTTTGGAGCAAAATTAATGGCTAAAAATGGTAAAGTATATAAAAAAATATATATTGATCAAGGACCATTAGAAAGAGTACCAATTACAAAACTAACCTTATCCAGCGGCGATGGAAAACTAAAAGCAGATGGAGAAGAAAGAACCCAAATAACCCCAAATGGAGGAAATGGAAGATATGATGCATTTTATTTTATGCACAATGATATTCTACACACAGTAGGAACGGAAACGCCATTTGATGCCGCTTTTGCTCAGTATATTGTACTAGAAATTGGAGTTACATAATTTAGCCAATTTCGTGTATTATTTATATAGATTTCCACAAATATAGGGAGAATTTTATGGCAGAAATTACATTTTATGGTAATATTAAAGATCAAGGCGGCGACGGACAGGCTATAAATAGTTCCGCCGGTTCTGGTATTGGTTTCTACGGCAACGGCTTTGGAATTTCTGTTCCAGTTGGATCTCAACAAACAACAACATTTATAACAAATTCTATTGGCACATTAGAAGGCGCTAGACTAAATAACACGGCTTTAGTCACAAAGGGCGACTCTGTAACCCAAGGAGAAGTGAGTATAAATGCCGCATCAAAAATTAATTTAGATAGATTACCAAACTATTTATGCCCATTAAATATTAGATTTACACACACATCACCAGTTAGAGTTCAGAACTGCAAATTAAGAATATTTGATAGAAATAGTATAAATAATCATGCTAGTGGCGTTGTTACATATGTGTATGAATCAAGGCATCCAGCAACAACATCAACTGTATCAAATTTAAGCTTTAAAGGAAGATCTGATAATAGCTGGTTTGAGTTTGATCCAGCGTTGTCTTTATTAGATATGCCATTTACTAACTCTCCCGGAGTAAGTGGAACAAATACTAATTCTCAAGACACAAATGTTAATTTAGGTTACTTAGCACAGCAAGGAAGCGTTCATCAATCAACAAGGCACGATTGGTATGTTGCTTTAAGCTCAGAACCAGAAACTGTTGGTAGTAAAACTCAGTATGGATTATATTTTACTGTAGAATATCTATGAGTATTAGTACTGACACTCTAATTGATTTACACAATCAAGCCAGAGCTAAAAGCTGGTTTGGAAAAATTCATCCACTAAAAAAGGATGAAGTGTTAATGAGTTATGCACAAAACCATGCAGAGTGGATGGCTTCTAATGGTCGTATGATTCATTCTTCAATGAGAAGTATAATGAATCTTGGATTTTCTGTGGTTGGAGAAAATATAGCTTGGGGTCAATCATCAGAAAAGTCTGTTATTAATGCTTGGTTATGGTCGCCGGGACACAGACTTAATATCATGGGTCGAAGCTACACCAAGATAGGTTGTGGATACGCTAAAGATAAAAACAATAGAATATATTGGTGCGTGTGCTTTGGGCGTGACTAATATAAAAGGAGGATTCTCCTATGCGCCTATTATACTGTTTTCTTTTCTATTTCTGTATATGCAGTAGTTCTTTTTCTATAGAGCCTCTGCCAGATTTTGTTGATATACCACTTATTCGTCAGATCGATGACGCTGGAATATATCAAGATGTAATCTCACATTCTGTAGAAGCCCCTTTTGGTAATGACAACGGAAGAAGCACAAATGTTCACGAAAGTGCGCACGGAATACATGCAACATATAGAAATATGTATACTTCTAGCCTCAAAGAAAGGCATAATGCACTATATTGTTTAAATGGTAAAATTGCTCTTGTTAAGGAATTAGATTTTCTTTTATCAAATGTTAAGGACAACATTCCACCATCTTTAAGATCATATAGATTTAAATTATACTTTAGCGATCAGTTAAAATATTGGAACGATAGACCAACATATGTACTAGATGAATGGACGGCGTATATATGCGGTGGCGAATCTTCAATAGATGACTATGCTAGAAAAATAAAGGTAGACACAGGAACAGATGAAGTTTCTGGGTGTTTAGACTTTTCTATTTATTCAATTGCTTTATACATAACCGCAAAGCAAAGAGCAAGAGAACATTTAGAACAAAACCCTCAATTAAAAAGAATAATATACTATAACCTAGAAAGAGCATCTAAAGCATTTTTTGAAGGAAGATTTATTTTCAAATCTAAAAAACAAGAAGAGCTATACGACAACTTACTAAATAGTGAAGATGCAGAAGAAATAAGAAAATGTTTAAAAGAAGAGTTTGATTCTTTTTTCTTAAATAAATAATTATGTACTATATACTATATTTCATAGCTGCGTTCTTTTTAGCAGAATTAATATCTGGAATATTTCACTGGTGGGAGGATAGATATGGCAATCCAGATTGGCCACTAGTTGGTAAATATATAATTAAGCCAAATATAGAGCATCATAAGCACATGACTAAATTTTGTAGAGGATCATATCTTTATAGAAATGCCACAACACTAATTCCATGTATATTACTTGCTAGTTTATTTTACTATTTTCAGCTATATTTCTTAGTGCTTACAATGTTGATAGTGTCTCAATCAAACGAAATACATTGTTGGTCACACTTAAGATGCAACAAATTTATTAGATTTTTTCAAGATCTTGGTTTACTACAATCTCCAAGGCAACACTCTATTCATCACACAAAACCATTTAATAGATATTATTGTGTTCTATCAAATTACTCTAATCCAGTTTTAGATAAGTTATTTTTCTGGAATATTTTAGAATATATTGTATCATTATTTGGAGCTTCTCCAAGAAAAGAGAGAGAACTAGCATGAAAAAAACTGGGTTTTGTTTTACAGGAGAAGGCGCTAGAGGCTCTATCCAAGCTGGCATAGCTTTGTCTTTATATGAAAAAGGCGTGGTAGCTGATTATACAATAGGAATATCTTCTGGATCTATTTGTTCTGCCGCATATTCTCATTTGGGTCCAAACGGGCTTGTCAATCTATGGGCTGATATAAAAAATATCTTTAGCGTTTTTGGTTTGAACTATTCATTTTTGTGGAAATCTGGATTATTAAATCAAAAACCTATGGAAAAAATAGTTATAAAAGCCCTTAAAAATCCAGCAACGTGCGAAAGCGTAGTTTGTAGAATGAATATTTTAGATGGTTATCTAGAATATGTTTCCAATAAAAGTTCAGACTTAAACACATTCAAAGAAGCTATTTTAGGAAGCGTAGCTATAAGCGGATTAGTTCAAGATAGAAATGGATGGGTTGACGCTGGTAGTAGAGAAATAGCCCCAATTGAAAAATGCGTTAACTCTGGATGCACAGATGTTTATTTAATACTTGGAAGGCCACTATTTTTATCAAAGTGGAATAGAATACCAAACGGGTTTTTATCTCCACTTCTAATGGGATTAAGAGCCTTAGAAATAAACTTATTTGAAATCTTAGTAAGAGATTTGGAGGGGTGGCTAGGCAATAGTACAAAATACGATAGGGATAAAATAAATATAAACATAGTAGAGCCAACAGAAGTATTTTTTGAGAATACAGACTTTTATATGGCTAAAACAGGAACGGTCTTGGGGCAGAAAAATTATATTATAAGAGATTCAGAAGAGCTAAATTACATATTTAAGAAATATAGCTTTAACACTCTATTAAAAAAGAATGGAATAATATGAATAAAATTAATGCATTTTTATTTTGCATGGCAACATTAGCGACTGTTCTAGCAACATTTATGGCATGGTTCTTGATATACATGAGATAAAAAAATACCCGCAGTAGGAATCTACTACGGGTACTTCTATCCAAGAAAAGAAATTGTAATTATTCCGATTGCTCAGTCTTTGGGTTCCACTTTACCCACCCATTGTCTGGCAACCACTTGCCATCACTATCTTTCCTCTTTGGAAATAAACCGCCACCCTTCTTATGAACACCAAACGCTAATCTAGCACCACACTTCATACACTTGAGTTCATAGTACTGATTATCATCCACGGTTCTAACGATAAATCTTAAATCATCAGATCCGCACTTTCCACAGTTTGTCTCTTCGAAAACTTCTTGAAAGCGACTAAGTTCTAAAAATAGATCCTTCTGAGATTCGCCTTCTACTTCTACCTTAATTCTGCCATTCTTTGTAGTATATGTAAGTCTCATTAATTTCTCCACTCTGGTTGGTACCCTAATAAATCTTCTGGTATAGAATTCTTATCTCTCTGAAAATCATTTAGCTTATCTATAATATCGCTAGCAGCTTTCTTGGAAATCTTCTTATTTATATCCAGATTAAACACTTTTAGCAAATTCAAGCCATTAATATTTAATTGCTTGCACTTTACATCAATAAAGTTAGATTGAGCATCACTCATCCTACTTTGATCATTATAGTCACCGTCGCTAGTTGTTTTGGTAGATGACATTTCTCTAACAATCTTAGCGGTATCCTTCTTTGTTAGTTCTTCTGCCGCGACGGCCTTAATCTTTAAAGCTTTTCTCAAAGCCCTAGCTTCTGCTCTTGTGCTTGCTATAGCTACAGCAAACGCACAAAACATATCATCAGTATTACCTTCCCAAGAATCTGCAACTTCTGCATATCTTGCACCGTTGGCAAATTCTACAGTAAAAACAACCGTAGCTCTACCATGATGATCATCTCTTTGAACTGGAAATACTTGTGTTGGACCACTAAAAACTAATGGACCTAAAACAAGCTCTGCAACTCGTCTTAGTCCAGCCACTAGTGGGTTTCCATCAACAAGCTCACTAGGATCAAACAATCCAAGTACATACTCGTTCCACTCTGAAGATAGTGGTGACGGAGCATTGGTTAATACAACATTCTTTACTGAAGTATCAGTATTGCTAGGCGTAGACAATTCAACCTCATCAAATAGATTTTCTTCTTGTTCTTGTGTTGATATAATCATATTTCTATCTCAATATACCTTTCTGATTTTGGTGGGAACTTTTCTTTTATTGTATCAAGAATCTTCAAAATGTCAAGTCTCAACTTTTCTTTTTCTGACAAAGATATAGAATCGGCTAGGTTTTTAATTCTTATAATAAGCATTCCTTTGCTTAATATTAAACCGCTTTTATCTAAATCTGCTTTAATTTGCTTTTGTAGTTTTTCTTCTCCCCAGATCGGTAAGAAATGGGAAGGACCGTCTACCTCTATTATAGTCTTGATAGACGGTATGTACATATCGATTTCTAGATTTTGGTTTTGTATCAATTGTTTTTTATGAAACTCCACCCTGTATCCATGATTAGAAATTTCATTATATAAAAACTTTTCTAGTTTTGATCCGTTTTTTCCAGCTTCTCTAATTGCTGCTATAGCAAGATCAAGCATCTTTTCTTTTTCTGACTCTGGAGTGTTATTCCATCTTATTTTTGATTGGCTTATTTTCTTTTGATAAAGCTCTTCGGACATATTATTCCAGTACTCTTTTAATGAAGCACTTATCTTTAATTTCTCTTCTTTTGTTCTTTTCTTGCCCATTGTTGGGTGCGTGGCAGTACCACTATCAATAGCGTTTTTTTGAGCCTCACTTTTATTCTTTAGTGGCACATTGTTTTTATTTAGTATTCTTCTTATCTTATTTGGATATGTGTCAAAATGTTCAGCTATTTCATATGTGCTTTTATTTTGATTTGAATACATATCTATTATTTTTTTAATGTTCATTTTGTATACTCTAATATATGACTAAAATCACTAACTATATTATCCACACGCTTTCCCGTTATTCTATATAAATAATCCGAGCTTTCTTTTGAATTACAAACAATACCATCTGACATATTTACTGCTTGAATTGTTGGGAATACTGGTGTTTTTTCTTCAAATCCATAATAGTATATAATTTTTATATTATTAACAATGCCATGAATCTTAAACATAGATGAGATATATGGTATTATTAATGTTCCAGAAAAATTCCATAAATCAGTAGAATTAAACTTTCCACACTTTATTGTTTTTCTAACTGGAGCAACGTCATCATAAAATATACTAGCATCATTTATTAGCTTCTTTTCTAAAGAAGTATTTATAAATGTATCTATGTTTTCTAGTTCCTGTATTCTTCCCAAAGAGTCTAAATATATTCCTATGTTCATTGGTCCCAAGCTCCTACCATGTTTGAAAAATAGTTGTTTCCCATATAATAATCTCTTTCAAATCCGGCGGATTGAAGAAATGGGTTTAATGTTGATCCTACGTCTAAGTATATATTGTCTGGATTAGCTTCCGTTAGTTTATGGCATAATATATTACCAAATGGGCCACAACAAAACAAAAAGATCATATCTTTAATGCCCTGCTGAGTTTTTACAAAGTGTGTGAATTCTTCTACTAAATTCCAGTTATTCTTCCAAGCATTATTTTCTACTGGCACTATTAAGTATGGGGAAAATGGAAGATTCTTTGTTTTAGCATTCTTATTACAAACAAGCACAACTGGTTTTGTTTTATAAAATGGAACAATATGTTTTAGATAATAACTATAGTTTGAGTTTACCCAAATATCTGCCCATGTTAAATGATCTTGATTTTGATCTGATAATTCTGTCATTTTTCTATGAACATCCAACCCAAAGACATTAACACAGGTTATGCCAACAAAATATCTATCATTCTTGTACTTAAAAGCTTTTATTAATTCTTCTCTTTTAAGTTGGTCTTCTGGACTGTTTGGGTCAAACCAAAATTCTTTGTTATTAATTGGCTGGTTTGCAATTACAGCCCATTCTCCGTCACAAAACTTTGAAAAACTAATATTCTCACCACTAAGCAATGCTTCGTGTAAAATACTAATGTCTTGTTTATAATCTTTATTTGGTGGTGTTGTAAATTTCATTTTTCATCAGCTAATATTTTATAGCCATTGCTTCTAACATAATTCCAATACTTATTCATTCCCATATTCGCATCATTGCTCCAAGAAAGTGCAGCACTGTCTTCTCCATATTTTAGTGCTTTTATCGGATTTGAACCCCACATTTCTTTATTATCTTCTGGGTGCGGAGGAACATATGTATAAAGCCCAAAGTATTTTTGTGCAACGTATGATATATGAGTATCTTCTCCGTAATTCATTGGATTTACTTCTGGCATTTCTGCCCAAAATGCTCTCAATAAATTCTTTTCGAAGAACCAGCTTTGACAGCCCATATCTACCCTCATGGTTTCACTATTTGGATTACACCACCCATAAGGCTTATAGCTTTGTGGTGATGGGTATGAACTTTCAAACATTTCGTCAAAGATGATACCCCTAGCAGTAAGAACTCCATCGTTTGTTTTTATGGTATTTAAACAGTTTTCTATCCACATTGATCCGGGAATTGTGTCATCATCAATAATAGCTATGTATTTAGTTTTAGCATTTAGTGCCGCCGTAAATCTTCCCCAAGTTCCATAGTTTGTGTTAGAAATTATAGAATTACATTGGTTAACAATGTTTTCTGGAAATTTGTATATTTTATTATCTATTACATTTGCCCAGAGTATAATTTGTATATTTTTATATGTTTGATTCTTAATAGCCTCAAACTGTTCTTCTAGCGTATACCCACGCTTATATCCATTTAAAATTACGGTTACGCTCATTATTTTGCCTTTCTGTATTTTTCTATTATTAAGTCAATACTATTTAAACCTTGTTGATCTGGAAATTGAGATAATAAACTTTTTATCCTATTTAGGCATGTATGTTTGGTTTGTACCTTTGACTTAATTTCATCAAAATTTAATTCTTCTGACTCTATCTTCAATACTTTTCTTGTTAAGTTCTCTGCACTGTTTTGATTTTCTTTGTCTTCAAGTTCATAAGCAACATTATTAGAATAATAAACTGAATCAAAAAATGCTTGTGGTAATATTTTTGAGTAATACTTTAGTATTATATTGGCATAGTTTTTGTAAAGCGATGCCATATTAAATATTGGAATTGAAGCATCTTCTCCAATATTAGCATTTTTAGCATTACAAATATAATGATATGTCTTATTTTCTATATCTACAATTTGCGACTTATCATCTACTAGATAGCATGTATCTATATTATATTCTATTTGCTTATCTGTATTTAGAAATATATCAGCACCCCATGATATATTTACTATCTTTGTTTTAAAACCTTGAATTTTTTCGTGACCATTTGTGAAGAAAAATGGAACCTTAACGTTCTTTTCTTTTAGAAAGCTTTCAATCTTATGAATCTGTTCGTTGGTGAGTTTTGTTATATTAATTACAACTTCTGGACCACCATTTTCTCCAACATAAATTGGAAGCTCTTGGGGTATTTGCGTGGCGTCACAAATAAATACATCTGGCTTTGCATGATCAAAAATATCATAAAGACTATGCTCATTCCTGTTCCACAGTATTGATTTGTGGCTTTCTATTAAATTAATACCAGCATTAAAATAGTATGGCTCAGTATTAGTCTCTGATGAATAATTAGATATAACAAATTTCATATTTAATCCTTAATTCTATTATAAGTTTTTATATTACTGATTTTTTCAATTCTATGGCTGTTTGGAATGCACACTATGTTATTTTTTGTTTTAATTAGATCATTTAATATTTCAAACATAAACTTATTTTTGTTGTAATTAGTATGAATATTTTTCCTAAAGCATTCGATAAAGTCTTCATTATGCAGAAACAAAATTTCTGACCAGATCTTGCTAGCACCGTATGAAAAGTGTTGTGCTATATTGTTCTCGTCAACATTCACGCCGATGTCTAGATTCTCTGAGGGATTAGCTTCCATTAAAATGCACGTATTTTTTGTATCAATAAATGATATTGATTCTGACAGTATAAGATCACCATTAATAATTAATATCTTGTTGTTTAGCGTGTTATTTAGAGATAATCTTACGCTTTCTATTGAATTTGAACAATTAAAATTTTGGTTTTCTACTATTCTAATTGGAACGTCTTTATACTTTTGTTTTATGTATTTATGTATTTTATCGGCAGAACTAGATACGCACAATATAATTTCGATATTCTTAAAGTATTTTCTAATAGAAGATATTTGTAAATCTATTAATTTCTTACCTTGTATATCTATTAGTGGCAGAGGCCCATATGATTTCATTCTATGTAGTTCTATATCATACAAAATAACTACGGTTATAAGGTCTTGACTTATATTCTTTTTTGGTTGTGGTAAATTATGTTTTTTTGCTACAGTTACATATTTACTTTTTGTTTTCATGACATTTCTCACGTTTTAATAAATAAGTTCTTTTCTTTTGCAAGAGAAACTATATCGTTTATATTTTGTTCTATATCAGTTATATCTTTAGATATTCTGTTTATTTTATATAGATGCGAAGATACTATAAAAGCTTCATTATTTTCAGCAACGAGTATTTTATCTAATTCTTTGTTTATTTTTAGATTGATATGTTCTAGAACTGATAAGTCAACATTGTGCTTTGTGGTATTGTTTATATATAAGAAATAGGTTGCTCTTACTTTATTTGCTAAATAATCCTCAACAAACTCTTTTTTGTCCAAGCACGATGAAACCGTTGTCCAGTATTTGGGCTGATATATACATAACAATTCTAGTGTATTCTTAGTATATTTTCTATCTTGCGTTATTGGATAATAAAGTGTTATTTTAGTTTTTTCTGGATTGTAATTCAATCTTTCTAATATCTTATTAATATAGTTTTTTCTTTCTTCGTCTAAATTCTCACAATCAATTACTATATCAAAAGATGATGATATTTCATTATAAACCTTATCTAAGTTTGGTTCTCCGTTATTCCAAGTAGCTTTTCTTTTATAATTACAAAATTCTTTTATTGTGTAAAATTCTTTGTCATTATCATATGCTTCTATGACTCGATCTTTATCTTTATATATTTTTATTCTATCTGCTGAACATTCAACCTGCGTTTTATCTTCATAGATAGCAAATATGCAGTCTTTGCAACTGGTTTTAATTAGATCTGGTGGCTCTAATTTCATAATTGTTTCCTTTAATTTGTACAGATTCTATTTTTAATCCTAAATTAAGCATTATATTGACTATATCATTAGTAGGATATAGTGATCTTTTTTGTGTTGTTAATTTATTAAATTGCACCGCATTAATTTCGCCAGAAATAACATCCTTACATAACAATGATAAATCTGTTCCAGACACAAACAGTCTTCCATTTGTTCTAACCTTTGAGGCAACTTTTTGAAAAAATTCTATAATATCATCAACGTATACTGCATCTGGGGCATTTTCTGCCACTATGTCTGTTGCTGAATTATTTGGTATAGCATCAATATCTATTTTTCCATATACTATTGGAATCATTAAATAACCATCTATTACTTGCTCTACATTTTCTGTAATTTGTATTTTCATCTTATTGAAACCTCGTATGTTGAATCAAATATTTTATTCCACTTATTTATAAAGTTAGTTTCTGAGAATTGATCTAGTATTGTTTGTCTGGCTTTTTGCCCAACGGATGTTCTTAATTCTTTATCCGATAAAAGCCGCTGTATATATTCAGTAAGCTCATTTTCATCATTAGATATGAAACCGTTTTCACCGTTCTTTATTATTTCTGGTATCATGCATGTGGCGGTAGAAACCACCGCACAACCACATGACATTGCTTCTAATAAAGATGTTGGTATTGGGCTTAGTGTTGAGCTATTAAAATACACAGAGGCTTTATTATACTCCTGTACCAAATCTTCTGTTGATTCTGCCGACTTGGATAATCCGGGAGTATCTCCAACAACTCTAGTGTTTAATCCAGCTACAACCCTTTTCCATCCGCTGTAGTTTAAACAGTAGTCTCTATTAATAAAATCGTTAGCTACCGTTAGAACCGTATTCTCTTTTTCTATGTCTAGTGGTTTAAATGTTTCTGTGTCTATTCCATGATGCACAATGGTTGAGTTATACGATATCTGCCACTGGTTTTTAGAATAGTTGGATATAAAAACATTGATATCACCAACCATCCTTTTCATTAGATCTAAATTATCTTTGTTAATTGTTTGCGGCGTTGGGACAGTATGCTCTAAAGATATTAATGGTATTTTTAGAAAATCTTTTATCTGAGAAGCAACTTGAAATTGCCAAAACTTACTTTGTGATAATATAAAATCATATTGAAGAAACGGACATAGCTGATCTTCTGGAAGAATATGATAATTTGATGGAACGCTTATCTGATTTGAATTCCACTTTTTTGATCCCTTCATATGAAAAGAATAAAAATTATGGCCAGTTTTACTTAGCTGTGTTTCGTATCTTTCGTGCGTTGGGAATGTTAATATATTGTACTTCTCCTTTTTTTGTGGAGCATTAGATATATGAACTATTCTTTCTACAGAATTATTGATCATTTATTTTTTCCTTTATCATATTTCCAATATTTTCATAAGAGAATTGCTTTCCATATTCTAATCCATCCTTTTTATTTGTAGAGTTTCTATTCTCATAATAGAATCTCATAGCATCCTTGATTTCTTTTTCGCTTGGATGAAACCACAATTCTTTGCCGGTAAAAAGATCTGGGAATGCTGGATCAGAATGGTTACAAATATCATAAACACCATTAATTAAAGTTCCGGTGTTTTTGTTTGATTCATCAATATATTCTTTTGGTCCACCCTCATTACTACATATTGGCGTGTTTCCATAACACATTGCTTCAAAGGAAGGTATTGACCATCCTTCGCCGTGGCTAGGTGAAACAAAACAATCACAAGATTTATGCAAAGATTTTATTTGGTCCTGAGTAAAGCTTTCTGTTATAATAACTTCTTTCTTGTATGAATCTAAATCTTTATGAATTCTTAATTCATTTTTTATCTGATTAGAAATATTAGTAACATGAGATCTTAGCTCTTGTGAAGAAATGCCAAACTTCTTTAGTTTTAAAACTAATGAAACCTGCTCTGCACCATTAAATTCACTATGAAAGCATCTGATAATAGATTCTATATTCTTTCTATCATTAAACTCACCTATATAGTAAAATTTAAAAGTATGATTTACATCTTTAAAACTAATGGGTTGATAGTTTGTGTTTGAATAATAATCTATATCAAAAGCATATGGAATTTTAACAACATTTTTTATTCCATCTTTAGTTAGTGAATTTTTCAGACTTTCATTTGGAACCCATACTTCATCTACTAACTTTAAATAATTTAACCATTTATTATGTTTTAGAGTATTTGATTCTCCAACAAAATAAGCTATATTCTTTTTGAACTTTTGTGTTCCAACAATATGATGTGGAAGTACATTTTGTATACAAACATCTATATTATCAAGAGACTTATTTTCTAGCATTATTAATCTATGATCAATATTAGAATTGTCATATTGTGTTAGTGCTACATTTCTACACACAACATCTAAATCCACACTACTCATTGATAGTATAGTGTTTATTGCGGAGTGTGACCAGCCGCTATTTTCTTTATAGTGTCCTATGAATAATGTTTTCATATTAAGTTAAAAACCTCTGCTCTTCTTTGTTCCCAAGCGTTTCTTCTTTTGCAGGCAGCTTCCATGTTATCATACGCAATATTAAAATCAAACGGACTTCTTGCTAACCTTCCATCAAATGCGGCAGAGCTTTCATTAAAATATAATCCGCCAGTTGTTGATGTTGTTTGTTGATAAATTAAATCTCTTATTATTCTAGCTTCCATGTAAGAATTTAATTTTTCTGGTTCGCACAATACATTTGTTATCAACCAATTTGCCAATTGTGAGTGTGAAGCGTTTGGAGGAATACGTTCCGGTTTTGGTTGAGGAACCCTAATTCTTGGTGGAGATTTCCAAGTTTTTTCTTCTGGTTGTATTTCCACAGAATCAAAATAATTTTCCCAAACAGAACCGCTTTTATGCCACTGGTAATGATGTTCAAATGCTAGTCTTGTTTTTATTCCAAATTCTTTTCTTTGTTCTTCTGACAAATTAAAGAAATCTAGCATTAAATTTGCTGCAAGCTCATTGTCTGGAACGGCTCTAAAACATCCTGTTTCTAATTCTTTATAGAGAGTTTTTGGTTTGATTGGTATTCCACCAAGATTTCTAACAACACTTTCCATAGCAGAATAGTCCGTAGCCATAACTGGAACGCCACATGCGGCAGCTTCTACTTGCGGTAAACCAAATCCCTCGCAGTTAGCATATTGAACATATAAATCAAACACGTTCATTATTTTAGCCAAATCTTCATAACTAGCACCGTGTTTAACGTTAGAAAGAACGGCGGCATATCTTCCAGTATATGGAGATTGAGTTACAGCACTATTAAATAATGAAGCAAATGGTCTTTTAGTTTCTGAACATATGTATGTAAAATAAACCTTAGATGAAAGCTGGTGCTGATGTAGAAGCTCTGGTATATCCCATCCTAAGTCTGGATAACTTGTATGACAATACAAGAAATACTTTTCCGGGTTTGGTACTTTAGAGAGAAGAATCTTAAAAGCTTCAAACAGGTCTGGATATAGTTTTCTTCTTTGATTTCTCATGACTGTTCCTATTATAAAACAGTCTTTATCTATTCCCATAGATTCTCTTAAAGATTTCTTGTCTTCCATTACTTGATAAGCTTCGTGTGCGGACGGTGGTGATGCACCAATATAATTAATTTTACCACCAGATTGGTCTTTCAATACTCTTCCAGACCATTCAGAATAACTCAAACAGGCATCTGCTGATTGATATGTTGCTATCCACTGTCTTGCTTGCGGTGCGGCATCAACCGTTGGCATTATGCACCACTTAAAGAACGGTCTAAATGGCGACCTATCTTGAAAGTCCATCATCCAAAAGTCTCTAATATCACAAACAATATCTGGCCTAAAATCTAGACACGCATGTTCAAATAATAGTTCACCAAACTGTGCTGTTGGATGTTGTGCATAAGAATTTATTTCTTCTTGTGAGCATTTGCTGTCAGGTACTACTCCATAGTATTTCCAAGGTATACTTGAGGCTCTAGGATCATTTCTTTCTCCATAAGAGGCCATTTCTGCCAAATCATATTTGCCAGTACCGTGTAAATAATTTAATATTTCCCTTGTGTATGTAGCGTATCCAGTATTTAAAAATGTGGCTTCGCTACAAAATAGTATTCTTTTTTTTCTCATATATCAGTAATCTTCTTGTTCTTGGTTGCAAAAATCAAACTCATTTATTCTGAAAACTACAGCTTTATTTTCTTTAGAAACATTCTTAGCTGAAGCATAAACTGTTAACTTTGTTCCTCTTATAGCATATTTCTCAAGAGTTTCAGCACCAGTATGCCAAGCTTCACACCTTAAATATGTGGGAATTCTATTTTTTTCCCCTGTTTTAGTTTTTCTATAGGTATAGACAACCATTGTAAATTCTGCCTTTACAATGTCTCCATCCATAGAAATTCTTGGATTTTCAACTAAATATCCAGTAAAACAACACAAATTCATTTATATCTCCTATCTTAGTATTTTAGCAAGAACAGCCGTTAAAAACACAGCCTAGATTTCATGGACTTGATTTACTATAAAAGACGAATCTTCTCCAGTGACATTACCACACAATATAAGATTATTACCTTCATAAAGGACATACTTGTACTTTTCCTTTACCGTTGGGAATACTATTACACTATCTAATATGCACGTTTCATCTTCTATAGTTAAAAAGGACATTATTTTGCCCTTAGATTCACCCTTTTGTATTTTATAATCCGAAATTCTCTGTATATTAGCAACTATGCACAAATCTTTTCCACGTTTTCCATTAATAATATCTTTGCACGTTGTATTGGCGGCAGATGTATCGGATGTTTCTATTTTTGTGATCGAAACTGGACATCCCAAAAAGTTAATTTCTTGCTCTATTATCCAGCTTGGTTCATCATTTAAGTCGTATGGAGGGTTAACTAAAAGCTGTATTTCATTTTCTACGGCCTGTTTGCGATCTTCCTTGCTTGTTCCTCCACCGTTCTTTTTGGTTGGTGCCAAGTCTTTTAAACAATCCACTAGATTAGTCCATGATTTATTTGGATAGTTTTCAGTTACCCAAGTCTGCTCCGCTTTTGTCAAGGACTTAAAAATATCATACTCATATAATGCTCTATTTCTATTTATTTTAGTTTTGCAGTCTCTAAAAAATCCAATAGATGAAAGCGCTTTAAAAGAAGTTGAGTTTATTTTACCACCAAGAAAAATCAATATCTCCATCCAAGTAAAGTCAGATATCTTTTTTTGCTTTTCTTTCTGTAGTTCTTCTATTGATTCTAATACTTTGTCGCCAGTTTTACCGGTCAATGATTTTATATCTTTAATACCAAAGTAAATATCATTACCTCTAATTATAAACTTTGAGCTAAAATTACTTAAATTAGGTAACTTTACGTTGATATCGAATAGCTTTGCTTCTGATATTAATTCATATATTTCTCTATGTGGGTCTTGTTTTTCTGAAGCATAATATAAGTATGATAAAAAGAATTCTTTTGGGTTATGAGCCTTTTCATAAGCACTCCAATAAGAACAAACCGCATAAGAAACGCTGTGAGATTTATTAAAAGCATATCTTGATGACTTTTCAATCCATCCGAAGATTTCTTCTGCTTCTTCTTTAGAAACGACAGAAACTTTCTCTGCTCCGGTTATAAATTTCTTTTTAACCTTTGCCATCAAGTCGGCTTTCTTTTTACCAATAGCTTTTCTAAGTTCATCGGCTTCCTGTAAATTAAATCCAGCAATTTTTTGTGCTATTCTCATGGACTGTTCTTGATAACACAAGACGCCGTATGTTGGTCCAAGTATTTCCTCTAATGATGGATGTAGATATGATATATCTTCTTTGCCATGTTTCCTATCAACATAGTGCTGGGTCATTGATTTGCCTTCATAATAAGACTTTAATGATCCCGGCCTAATAATAGCTATTAATGCTGAAAGTTCTTCTATATTTCTTGGTGCTAGTTTCTTAGACCAAGACTTTCCAAGATTGCTTTCTAACTGAAAAACACCCTTAGTTTTACCTTCGCTAAATAATTTCCAAGTTTTCTCGTCGTTATAGTTCATCATTTTCTTTTCTCAAAAGAGTTGTCAATTCGTCCATTGTCATTTTTTTATCAATAATACTTGAATTATTTTTATGAGTATGTTCCATGTGGCAGTTGTGGCATAGTAATCTACATTTTTGAATTTCAGATATTAGATCTTCTATGTGGTGTTTCTTAGAGTATAACATATACATGCCACCGGCACAACTTCTTTTTGAACATCCATTTTTAGTTATTTCTGCTTTTTCTGATCCGTCAAGGTGATCAAAACATATGCTAGCAGGATGTTTATTATATCCACATATGGAACACCCATTTGACACTTTATATTGATCTATTATATTCTTTCTGTATTCTATTGTCTCTTTATTATTCATTTTACATACAGCTTGCCATCGGCAAAAGCTTTTTCAAATGTAATATTTTGATATACTGATCTATGTGTCTTTAGTAACTTAATAAAAATATTAGCTTCATCTTTTACGTCTTGTAGTGCGTCATGTGCTTTATCTAAACTCAATCCCATTCTTTCTCTTAATGAGTCCATGCTTATTGATCTTATTGATGGATCGCTTTCTGTCCAAGCAAAAACATTATCCATAATATCTATTTTGTATACTTTACTAAAAAGTTTCTGTTGTCTTCTATCTTTATCCCACGGACCAAACTGTTCGCAAATCCTATTTACTATAATCATATCAAAGCCAATGATATTGAAACCAACTGGTATTGGTGCAAAAAATGGATCGTTCTTCCAGTTATATTGATCAACAAACTTAACAAACTTACTCCAAACCGACTTTAAAGAAGGAGCTTTTTCCAGAGCTTCTCTATTCTTACCAGTTATTCTAAGAGCCTCTTCTTCAACTGGATCTAAACCTAAAGATATAGCTTCTTCGTCATCAAGTATTGGCTTTATTTCACTATTAAATTGACCCTTAACAGCTAAATTTCTTCCATCTATAGCTAGAGCAGCAATTTGTGTTGGCTGAGTTTTGTGTGGATTGCGACTTCCCGTCTCGAAATCGAAGCAAATATAGTCCCTATTAGCCATGTATTAATTCCTTTACTTTCATGAGTTTATCGAGCAAAGTGATCCCTAAAACATCAAACTTTGTATGTCCTAAACTTTCTAGGTCTGACATTTCTAAACCAGCTATTTTTTCATCTGAATCTTTTGAATTGATCATGGGGCAAACCTGTTTTAGTGGCTTTGATGATATCACAACACCAGCCGCATGTTTTCCCTGTGTTTTAAACGTTCCTTCTATTTTTATAGCTTGGTCAAAATATTCTGCATATTGACCCTCAAGGTTTCCTTCTTCATTTATGTGGCAAAAATCTTGTAGCTCTTTTGAGTTATTAATTAATGCCCATCTTATGATAGATCTTTCTTCGTCTTCCATTTCTGCTAACTGGTCAGATATTTCTGCTTCGTTAGGAATATTTTTAGTTATAACATTCATTTCTGCGAAAGAGCAGGCTTCATGCACACGTAACACTTCTTTTATTGCACTTCTGCCCTGTAGTCTTCCAAACGTGATCATTTGGCTAACATGATCGTGTCCATATTTATCTTTTATGTAGAGTATGATTTCATCACGATGATTCGCTGGAACGTCCATATCTATATCTGGTAATGATATATTTCCTTCTGTGTTTCTTCCTTTGTTATAGAATCTTTCAAACAATAAATCATATTCAATTGGATCAATTTGAGTAATGCCAATTAAGTATGAAATTAAGCATCCGGCAGCACTTCCCCTTCCGGGACCAGAAAGCCAGCCTTGCTTATTAACATAGCTTATAATATCTTGCACTATAAGAAAATATCCGAACAAGTTTGCTTCTTTAATAACATTTAATTCTTCATTAAATCTATCTGCGTATATTTGTTTGTTTTTCTGGTCTTTAACTTTTCCAGTTTCTATTAATAGTTTTTTCCAACCAATTCTACATAGTTCTTTTAAGTATTCTTCTTCTGATAGTCCGTTTGGACAGTCGAACTTGGGAAGCATTGGCTTGCTTAAGATATCATAGTCTTCGCATTGATTATATATAGATTCAAGTTCTTTGGTATCTAAGTCTTTAGATTCTTCTTTATTTTTTACATGAAATGTATCTTGCATGAAGTATATTAACTTATCCATATGCTCTTTAGGGAATTTTACATTTATTCCGCCACGATTATCTGGTCTAATGTTCTTTTGAACTTTTGGTAAAGTTGTTTTCATATCAGAACATAGTAAAATTCTATGAAGCTTTGCGTCCTTCTTGTCAACATAATAGCTATGCGGAAGGTCTTTAGATTGGCTATTGCTTAATTTGATTAAGTTATTTTTAGAAATTACTTTATTTAAAGTTTCTGGTAATAAGTTACCATTTTCGTCAAGCGATGATACCAAAAAAATTAGATCATTCCAACCATCTTTATTCTTAGAAAAGAGTATAAAATTATCAAAAGAGCAACCTATGATTGGTTTTATTCCAACATTTTTACAAGCTTTATAGAAAGATACTGTGCCAGATATTGTTTTGTAATCGCAAATACCACATGCTGGATAATTATTATCCTTGCACTTTTGAGCTAATTCTTCTGGCTTGGAAAACCCTTTGAGCAAACTATAATGCGTAAAATTAATCAATGGAAACCAATTCATATATCTCCTTTTCAAAGATTATCAATCAACCTATTATACCGCAAAGAATACATTAAAACACTGAGGGGGAATTTGTTTCCCCCGCAGCGTCTTAATAATCAAATTATTCGTTTGGTGTAACTTCTCTTAATAGAGTCACTCCAAGACCGCCGGGAACTTGTGGCGGAATAGTATCTGCCGCAACAAACTCCAAAGTGGCTGGCTCACTAACATTACCAGCATCATCAACATCCACCAACGATAGTATAACAGAGTCTCCGTCTGAAAACAAGACCTCTCCAAAATCAACGGTGTTTGCGTCATAAACGTTTGATGATACAACCTCTCCATTGACTTTAGTAACTAATCTTCTTTCAATAACATCTACATCTACTGGTCTAGAACACGTAACTGAATAAACTAATGCCATATTTATACCCTCTTTTTCTTTTTTTAAGTAAGTGAAATTAAAATCTAATGGTTTCTTTGGTTTTTCTATAGAATCAAGATACTCTTGATAAACTATAAGAACTTCTAACAGTATAATTAGTAAAAAATAACATATTAATACATTTTGCATATATTACCAGCTTTTACAGGCCCAATATCTTGCCTTCCATTTTGGTCCGGGATTATCACAATTATGTCTGGCTCTAAAGCTTTTCCTTCTTTCTGGAATATTCTTTTTAATTGTCATATTTGGATCTCCAAACCTTACGATGACAACGTTTCCGCTTTCATTTTTAACATATACAGCGAACTTCTTTGGGCCGCTTGGTGTTCTAAATGGTTTATTTAGTGTTACTTTTCTTCCTTGATACTCACTTGATCTTGATACATATATTAACTTTTTACCATCTTTTTCATATGGACCTCTTCTATCATAATAATAGAACTCTCCACTCTGAGGATCTTTATACGTATACTTTGATTCTGTTGTTTGTGGATCGTCTTCAGTTTCTAATTCTGATGGTTCTTCTGTTTCATCCTCTACATATTCATCTTCATACTTTCCGGGTTCGTAATACTTAACAAAGTCATATACATTTTGTATATATATCTCTGCCTTGGATATCATATCTTTTGTCCAATCTTGGAACTCTACGGGTAATGACATAACTTGTAGCTTTGTCACTATTTCCATTAATTGGTCGTGCATTTTTTGTATTTGTTCTAAAGCCATTTCGTCTCCACCATCTGATTGAGCTTTTTTCCAAGCATCTTTTGATGGTCTATCTGGATCTCCCGGCTTTGCTGGCTTGTAGTTCTTACCTTCTCTCTCTTTCTTCTTTCTTATATTATCCCATAATCCGGGTTTTTCTCCAGCTATATCCCATTCTTCTGTTTCTTCGCCAAAGTCTTCGTACTCTGCTTGTGCTGGAACGTAGAAATTGTCTTCTGTTAGTTCTTCTGTGTAACCAACTTCCATCTGCATTTCAAAATCTGCTGCCTCAACAAAGTTGCAATTAGCAGTTGCTTGCTGGATGCAAATGGCAACTCTTTGTTTTGAGTCTGGGTAATCCTTCTTCATTGTTTCATTACCCATGCAGCGTGACACAAATGAATCTTTTTCTTCGTCTTTTCTTCTTGATGGAATTGGCATGATTTCTCCTTAAGTTAGTGTTTTTTTAGCATTTTCTAAAATATTATCTATGCTGTATTGTGGTATTCTTTGCTTGAAATTGTTGTATATATCTTGTATCATTTGATGGTTTGGGTCTTTTGTTATTTCTAACCATCCAACAAAATAATTCCATATTCTATCTTCTAGTATTAGTGGATATTTGACACCATTAGGTCTTTCGAACCTGTGCATCCATTTTAGTTGTGGTAAACAAATAGCTTTTCCGCCATTTCTTCTAAATTTCTCATGAATATATCCTTCTTCTCCACCAAATCCTTTAAATTTTTCATTAAAACCAAGCCAGTTTTTTGTTTCACAAGAAAATAGCCCAAGTCCCATCATGGGTATTTCAAATGGAACCCCTTGTTCACAAGCTATCTTATTAGTACCCCAGATGCCATACATATCTCCACGCCACACTGGATCAAATTGTGTAGCGTAGTTTTTATGATCATCGTATAGCATTGGCCCTTGAATTATATCTTTACAATTTGGGCTATTTAAATAATAATCTAATAGTGCTTCTATACCACCCTCTTTAATTAAAACGTGGCAATCTATGGATATAGTATATTTTGCAGATGAGTTAGTAAATATTTCGTTTCTTACTGCTGTACTTGTTTTATTCTTATATGGAATATATTTTACTTTATCCCCAAGCCATCCAGCCAAAGACTTAATAGCATTACCGTGGGGCTGGTTTGGATTATTATCAACAACAATTATTTCGTAATCTATATCTTGTAGTATCTTATGATATAAGATCAGAGATTGTATGGTAAAATACACCCCATCATAATCATCAAAGGTCGCCATTCCAATACTTAATAGTTTACTCATATATTATCCCGGAGAAGAATAGAAATCAATTTTAAAGTCATCTTTACTGCACTGTGCAACTGTTTTATCTATTCCATTTGTTTTTATGCTATTCTCTACATATATACACATATTTTCCTTGGTTCCCGGCCAGTTGTTCTTGTAGTAATGGCACAATTTAGTGCATTTCCAGTTATCTCTGGACTGAGAAATGGGCTTTGGAATATTATTATTTTTTATTTCCTCAAACCTATTTTTTAGCATTTTTAGGAATTTTTCCTCATCCTTTTTATCAAAACACATAGAAAATGGGCCTCCATCTTTGATAAAAAATATGCTCATTATGGACTGCTTGTATTGTGGGAATAGTTTGGAAACAGCATAATTATATAGTAATAATTGAGGATCGCTGCATAGTTTTTCATATGTCTTTTCTTCGCCCGTGGCCCAATCTAAACGTCTTCCGGTTTTCCAATCTATCACTTCTATAACTCCGGGTGCGGATTCGGTAACTAAATCTATAGTTCCTTTTATAGCTAATTGACCATCTATTTTTTTACCGTCCGGTAGAGTGTAGCTATATTTTGCCCAATCTTCTTCTATTGGTATGTCAAAATGAGGTTCTGCTTCTATTATATTTCTATTTCTTGGATCGAATTGTCCATCATTATAATTTAGTGTGTCCCATACAAGCTGTAAGCAAAGGTTATGGTCTGCTTTTGCGAACGAATGCACCGATCTATTAGAGTAGAAATCAAAACTCAATCTCATTAATTCTTCAATAAGAGAGTTTGAAAACATCTCTGATTTTTTTAGTGTTACTTTTCCAACAGCGTCATCTTCTATAGTTATTACTCTTTTCGATGGATTATCTTGAGTAAATTTTTTGATCTTAGCTAATAGCTCCATTACTTTATGCGTTATTGTTCCGAGGTCAGCTTTTTTTCCACTGGTTGACTGATGGCCAAGAACATATGTTATGAAATATTGCATTTGACAGTATGCATAATTATTATAACTAGAAGATCTTATATATGTAACTATCATGTATTATCTCCATATCGATGAGTTTTTTGATAGATAATCACAAAGATCTTCCAGCGAAAGATTATTATTATCTATTACAAAGTCAAAATTATTCCAATCAAATCTTTCCTTATCTAATGCGGACTCTGAATCTGATTTACTTTGAAAGGTATCTCTTGTTAATCTAATATTTATTCCACCAGCCTTTTTAATAGCAAGAACCTCGTTCGGGAATCTTACATCTGGTATTATAGCTATTTGAGACTTTTCATTTAAAATATTATTGATTGTAAAATTAACCCAAACATCATTCTTTATCTTACGCAGAACATTAGTTCCAAATTGCTCCAAAAACTCTCTAGCTGTCATTTGTCCTACTTTTTGTGTTTGGTGTGGCATATTTTCCCACAAAATATCTGTTAACGTATTCTTATCGTCATTGCTTCCGTATACAGTTTGTGGATCTAATCCAAATAGATCTATGCTCATTTTTTTGAGAGGATCTGCAAAGTGATATACTTTAATATATGGCCAAAGTTCTTTCTGTGCGTATGAGATAAAGGTTTCGTCTTTTCTTGTTATGTCAAAGCATCCATATCCGGCATTTCCAGATTCATCAGTTGTTTCAACAATAAGTTCGCCGTCGCTATTAATAAAGAAATCCTTGATCATTTCTTTTTCTTTTAGCACTTCTCCATTTATATAGTTAGCGGTTGTGTTTTTACCAGCTTGTTTTCTTCCAGAAATACCTATTATTTTCATCAATAATATCCTTTTACTTGTGGAACTATTTGTTCATTGATTTCTTTTACTGTCATTTCGCCAATATCTTTTTTAGATATCTTTGGAAATATTAGATTATACATTCTTCCTAATTGTCGCTTGATTTGAACTTTAGCTTCTTTTCCAGCTTGATCATTGTCTGTCAATACTACTATAGTTGTTATTGGTAGTTTTTGAAGCTTTTTAATTTGCCCGTCGCTTAATGACTTTCCAAATATACTAATGGCATTTTTTATGCCAGCTTCATACAAACGCCAAACATCGCCTTGGCCCTCAAGCAAGAATACAGTTTTGGTTTGATGTATCGACTCTATCGCTTTATCTATATTATAGAGAAGATCTGTTTTTTTTACACCCTTTGGATTAATAAGAAATTTTGGTAGTTTATATTCCTTGATAGATCTTGCAATTGTTGCTATAATTTTTTGTCCATGATCATCAAAAACCGGTATAATTGATCTGTCGTACAATTTTGATGATTTATTATCACAATCGCCAACACCAAAATATATTAACGTATCTTTTTGAAAACCACGACCAAGAAAGTATTTTGACGGTATATTGTAACTCTCTATGTCTACTGGAGACTTTTCTGTTTCTATTATATTCTTATTTAATATATCAACAACATAGTATAGGTCTTCATTTATAGCATTTTCTTCTATATTACTTTTAGTATGTTTTTTAGTGTGCGATTTAATGTTTAATAAATTCTTGGACCAGTTTACAGCGTCTATAAACTCTGCTTTACCACCATTCTTTTTATCCAAACACCCTTTTATTAATCCAAAAATATCATTTCCATAATGCTCTTGACAATTTCTGGTCCAACACTTCCATATTCCTTTGCTTATAGAAAATGAAAATGCTCTAGGATTATCACTATTTTCATGCACTGGGCATGTAGAATAGATATTATCATCAAATATTTCGTATTGAATATCTAGCTTTTTGAAAACAGGCTCTATGTTATTATTAAGCGTTTTCTTGATCGACTTCAAATCCATCACTTAAATCCTCAAGAGCTTCTGAAGATATTAACCCTGTATCTCCAACTGGTTGATTTTTAAATTCGTTTCTTGTTTTTAATTCTCTTAGTCTAGAATGGCTTCCGTGCATAACCATATTTATATAATCTCCATCGTCTATTCCGCCACCGTGTCTTGAAACAATGGGAACAAGCTTTCTGTTTCCAGCATTTGGGCCATCTTCTGCAAGCTCTTCCGTAGATTTGATTTTAAATATGGAAAATGATGTACATAACCATATTAATCTATCAGAGCCACTTACCGCATCTGTGCTTTCTTTTGTTATGCCATCTCTATTTAACTGTACAAACGATAAACACGGGATATCAAGCTTAACACAAAGATTGTGTAGCGAAGTTATTTGAAAACCAAGTGCTTGGTATTCTTGTATATTATTAGTTATAGAGTTTGATGACATTAGCTTTAAATAGTCATAGATTATTAAACAGTTATTTGTTTTTCCAAACTCATCTGTTTTTACTTCTTGCAATATCCATCGCTTGATAAGGTTTAATATTTGTTCAAATGGTTTTCCAGCAACGCTTACATAACTATATGGAATACTAGATAGCTTATTCATGCACTCTGTTACTTTATTATACTTATCTTCATCTTCTGCAAATTTTCCAGTTGCTATTTCATTAATTGGAACTCCGCTCATGTTTGCAAGCAATCTATTGATATGGTCTTCTTTTGACATTTCTGTATCTAGCATTAGGACGGGAATATTTTTACTTGCAACGTTTAATGCCACATTGTCTGCAAATACGCTTTTACCAACTTTAGGTCTGGCAGCAATTAAATCAACACACTTTCTTCTTAAGCCACCACCTATTGCTTCGTCATATCTAGAAAATCCTGTTGGTATTCCAATTATATCGCACTTATTATCTTTTAGGAAGTCTACATATTCCTTTATGTTTTCTCCTATTTTTTTAGGAACATCGCCACTATCATCTTCTCTTAGAAATTCTGTGACAGGATCTTCTATAATTTGTATAATTTCATTTATAGATTCTGAGCCAGTGACTTCTTCTATATCCTTGCCTATTTTATTTGTAAGGTTTTTAATCTTTCTTGCAAATTCAAATTTCTTAATCTGAATAGCAAAGCTTAAAATATTATCTCTATTAACGGGGAAGTCCATAAGAGATTTAATATACTTTAGTTCTTGCTGAGTATTTATGATCTCATAGTAGTTTAGATCTTTTGCGGCTGATAATATTGATGGTATATCTACAGATTGATTATTATTTACGATTCTTTCCAAACACTTAAATAATATTTGATTATTGTAGTATCCAAAACTTTGATCTGTGATAATATTAGATATTATAACATATCCATCTACCCCGTGCTGTAATAATCCAGCAAGAACTGCTCTTTCTGCACCTATATCCAACAATTTAGTTTCCATTTTATTACCTACCTACGCACCTGTTGCACCTGTGATATTCACCATAAACATACTTTGGATCTACCCTAAAGGGCTTTCCGCAGACGCTGCACTCTACTTCAACCTTTTTGTGTTGGGGTCTATTTCTAGCGACTCTTTCTGTTTTAGGTGTTTCTACGTCCCTAAACTCACCTTCGTCTACCCATCTATTTTCTCTACCTCTCACCGGTTCTCTCCTTTTATTATTTGACTTTTCTTTGTTGATAGTAAAATCTTCATTAATCTTTTTGATTGATTCTGTTTTAACCTGTTGTGGTATGTCTTTAAGTGTTGTTTCACTGTTTTTAGTAAGAGCATCTAGTAATGCCCTTTTCTGTGATTCTGATAGCGTATTTATAAAATCTTCCATACTCATGATCTCTTCCCCTTTTCTAATAGTATATCTGCTTTTCTTTTGATTTCAAAAACCTTGCCATCAAGAGCTTGAAGTCTAGCTTCTGCTACCTCTCTCATATTTTCTATAGAGTGTGCATATGAATTTGCTTGAGATAATATATACTTCTTAGATTCATGTTTGGTATATTGTCCAAACTCTCCAGCATTAGTTACTATCATTTTTTCCATTTCGTCGTTGCACCAGCTAAGTGCTATCTTATTTTTATTTATTTCATCCTGTATATAACTAGCATAGCTGTATAAAAGATATGCTGAACTAAATAGTTCTTCTTGGGTTAGCTTATTTAGCTGTTCTTGTGAATAATTAGAAACTAGAAGATACTCTTCCTTAAATGAGGAAAACTTTAAATTTCCAACATCTACGTAAGAATTGATCGCATCAATATGTTTCGACAATTTATCGCTGGCTTTTAATTCTTTCTCTCCACTCATTTTCGCTTTCTGAATATTTAAGAGTTATAAGTTTAATATCATTTAATTCGCACCAAGTTATTTTATCCTCGTCTCTTGCTTTTCCTTTTAAAAAATCGGCTTTGCTTTTGTGAAAAAATGGACAAAATTCATAGTGCTGTTGCCCGTGAACTTCAATCGCTAGTTTAATAGAAGGTATGTAAAAGTCAAGATACAAAACGGACTTTCTGTGAAGCTCTGTGCTTCCCGGTAGTTTTACTTCTTCAAGAATACGATAGCTATTAAAAATTTCTTTCAGAAGATTTCTAGCCCGCATATGAAATTTTGATCTTTTTCTCTTATCATCATTAAATACGTCATATGCACTTAAATTCCACACATACTCTTTACCGTTTATTCCAATTACTTTCAATATAATTCCTTTATTTTAGAATATACAAAGCCAGCAATTTTAGCATTCTCATTTAAAAACTCTGAAACATTATTTATTCCTTGGAACTTAAAGAATTTTTCTATTGCTTCTGGCGTTTTGTCAACGTTATTCGATCCTAGTAATTCGGCAACTACAGGATTATCTGGTTCATCAACAGCGCACTGAATCGTGTACCAAGCGCCAGCGGCTTTTATTAAACGGAACTCACAAGCAATTTGAACTATTTCTTGTGTTTCGTCTATGCCAATGCCATACTTTATCCAGCTTTCTGCTGTACTATTTGGTCTTCCGCCAGCATTAGATGTTTTAATTACCCAATTAGCTATTTGTCCAACGTGAGGTCCAGTATCTTTTGGAACTTGCCATTTTCCTCTGTGTGTAATAACCATGTTTGTTCCGGCTTGATATTGCAACATGTTTCCACAATCAGCCATCTTTTGTGGTGCATATGGCGAACCGCCAGTGTTAGCAATGTTATGCGTTATACAAATAAGAATAGTTTTGTTCTTCATTAGGGTGCCGCTGATACGCTTGAAAAACATAGATAACAATCTTGGTAATGCATTTCTCACGCCAGTTCTAACCTCGCCCTCAAGCTCACAGGCCGGAACCATGTTTGAAAGAGAGTCTGCTATAATCAAGCATCCCGGATCATTGTTAATATAATACTCAACAATATTTAAAAAGTCTTCTGCTGTTAAAACTCTTTCATCTGTAGATTCTATAATTAGTATATTATCTGGCTGTAAGCCTTTTATTCCATCAAAGTTTTGTTTTGAAAGTCTTCCTTCTGTATTTACATATATGACTCTTTTGTTAGCCTTCTGGCATTTTGCGGCAAAGTGTAGTGCTGTTGTTGTTTTTCCACTTTTTGGATCTCCTGTCATGACAACGACAGAACCTTCTCTAATTCCACCGCCAAGAGCTATGTCGAGTGCTGGAGAAACGCCAATGACGTTTAAGCTATTTATGCTTTCTAATACTTCTGTTCCGCTTCTTACAACATCCCCATATTTACTTACTATAGAGCTACTTACACTGTCTTCTGAAAATTTTGTATTTGATTTCTTTACTTTTGTCATAAATTCCTCAATTGATTGATGCTGGCCTTACCTTTATTATAGCTCACTGATGGTCTTGTTTCAAGCTCTTTATTTTTTTCTTGTGCTTCTAAATTAATTTCTATTTTAGATTCTTCTTCTTTTATCTTGTTATAATATTTCTGTATTACTTTTTCTGCTTCTGGGTTTATCTTGTAGCCTCTACCATTTTGAATTCCTAAAACTAAGAGTTTATCAAAATCTTTAGATTTTATAGCTTGCAATATTGCTTCTTCGCCATATTTCTTTTTTAATTGCAAAGCTGCCCCGTATTGCTTTTTCCATAGCCAATGTAGAGGATCGCCTTTTGTCCAAAATTTATAAGATGGTTTTCCAAGATTCAACTTTTCTGATCTTCTTAGAACTATATATTCTGCAACATAAGCCTCAAAAGTGCAATATTCACCAGTATGAATATGTTTATATTTATGGGTTTCTGACCATTGCTGCTGGTATGTTTTGTTAAATAGGGCTGGTTTCTTCTTTTCCATGTTTAAATATTAATGCTTCCTTAAAAGAGTTTTCAATACTATCTTCTGTAGAAAGTTCTTCTACAAGCTCTGGGATTATCCACATCGTTTTCTTTATTATATCCCCGTACACCTTACCTATTGTTATTGTCTGTTTACTTTTTTCTCCAATGGCCCCAAGTATTGATTGAACTAAATAAGCACCGTCAGCATCAGAAACATCAACTTCTATAGAGTTTGATCGGTATTGTAATCCAACCTTCTTTACGAAAAGATTTGCCTCATCACAAAAATCTTTGAGCTTTAGCCAGTAGCTGTATTCTGGAAGATAATAATCAAGATTATTAGATAGGGTGGCCCTAATCCATATCTTATATTTATCTTTTCTATATTCAGCAATCCAATCATCATAAGAATTTATAAACATGATTCGCACCCCACAAATAAAGCCCTTCCCCTGTTATCAAAGGATATATCCGTTTTATTAAACAATGATATTAGTTCTTTTTGCTCATGATCTTTTAGCTGTTCGAAATCATGAATAAATAGATTTTTAGTTACATTTGCACACGCCAAATATTCTTGCATTGCTCTTGATCCATGTATTGAGTCATGAAAAATATAGTCATATTTATCTTTTGTGTTTAGCAAAAAATATGATCCAGAGCATGTTTCTGGATAGATATTATTTATGCCTAGATTTTTCCAATAATTTATTCTATAATCCTCTGATATTGTATCAGATAAATCTATAGATATTATTTTTGCATTATTTGCTGCTAGTGCTATAGCTGCTGTGCTTAATCCAGCATGACTTCCGATTTCTAAAATTAACCCACTGCAATCTTTTACAATAGAGCAAATCATTGAAATATGATTTTTACTAGTTGTCATTTGATGAGAATCGTCAATAGATTCTAGATAATTATTCCAATCCATTTTTACTCCAATTATTTATGTTTTTTAAAGGCCCACTTTTTCATTGTGCCAAGTCTGTCATGATAGGATGTGGCATGTAAGAAATAGCCATTTTTTTCCATGTTTTCATTATATCTTAAATCATTTTTATGTATATTAAATTCATATGGTAGAACGGCTGTTTGCTCTAAAAAATTATTATGTTTTTCTAATAATGCAATATTTGATCCTTGCTCCCACCATTTATGATTTATAAATTCTTCTTGCGACCAGATCAAATCTAAAAATTCTTTACTTTTATTGTTAAGTAACCAAACACCACAATTTGGTACTTGCCCCTCATATCTATCTATATGTACAACAAAAGCTTGAATAAGGTTATTATGGTCAAAATATTCTAATATGTTTGGCTCGATGTTATTTATATATACATCAGAATCTAGCCACAAAACGTTTGTATATCCAAGTTCTATCAAACGCTTTATTACTGGAACTTTAAGCCATGATGCTGGCCTATTATGATCCCAATTATAATCTTTGCATATTTCAACTATTTCTTTGTAAGAAGGTATAAACAAATCGTAGCTGTGTTTTAATGCGTATTTATAAAAAGTCGGAACAGCTAATTCCAATAATTTTGTGTGAAGATTGCCTGTAGCAAAACTAACAATTACATTATTCATCTTTTTATCTTAATGGTTATTCAAATATTTTAACTATGCACAAAATAATCTTCTACACTATCAGATTTTTCTAATAAATAATTATGCTGTTGTAGTAGTGTTTGAATTTGTGTCCTTTTTGGATATTCTTCATTATGCTCTATTGTCATGCATCCAAATGTATACTCATCAAAGGGAAAATATTTTAGAATTTCATACTCAGAACCTTCTGTATCTAGTGATAAATAATGTATAAATTTAGGGGCATTGTGCTTCTTTAGTATATTATATAGAGTATCTGTTTTTATAGTTTCTTTTTTAGCACTAAATACTGCTGGATGATGCTTCCATCTATCAATATGATCTGTAATTCCTCCAATATCTCCAGCTATAGAAAAAGTAATAGATGTTTCATGTGAATATATAGCTAATTTTTCAAGAATAGTATTTGGTCTATTCTCAAAATTTAATGGAAATGGATCTACCGCTATGCCTGTCCATCCATTTTGTTCAAGCAAAAATGTATTTGATATTCTTTGGCCATCGCAACAGCCAACGTCTACAAAAAACCCTTTAGTGTTTGAAAATTTACTTAAAACCCACAAATCTTGCTGATATTGAGAATATGATTTCATCTATATTAATCTTCTTTCTTTATCTTAGTAACACAACTTTGCTTAGTTTGTGGCTGTCTCTTTCGCGAAAGGTCGCCAAGTGTAGATGCGTTTTGAGTCATCACCACTGATCCCTTGTGTCGTGCAAATTGAGATCCAGCATTTAAGGTTGCTTCACTATCCTTTTGAGCTTTTGTAAAACACTTCTCTATTGCCTTAATTGGCCTATCTAGATCTAAAGCTATATCTTGAACACTCTTTCCTGTCTTGGCATGTTCTGTAACATAAAATGTTTCAGCCTTACTCAACGGTCCTCTTTTACTAGCCATTTATAAAACTCCTGTTTGCTTTTGTTAGAAATAAAATATTTTTTGTCTTAAGATAGTTTAAGTAGAAATCAAATGTCTCGTATGAAACCATCTTGAATTCTGTTCTATCTAGTATATTTCTTCTAGAATTAGATCCAATTGGGTCTAGTGGAATATTGTTGTATGTTCTAATAAAGTACTTTCTTTGCACCTTGTTCTTGCTTAATTCTACGCTCACGGTTTTTGCATAAGCAATTTTCTCATCCTCAATGAGAGTAGCCTTATCGTCAAAAAGAAGCATGGTGCTTTTATTCGTTCTTAGATTATCAGTAAATATCTCATTTATGAATTTCATTTTTCTCCCGTTATAATATAACGGTTCCTTTGTTCTTGTGTCATTTTATTTATTTCTTTTGCCGTGGCAGAATCAGATTTTTTAGCTTGAGATTCTGAGTTATTTGATTTAGATTTTTCAACAATTTCAGATCTTTTATAGGAACCCATTTTAGACCAGTTTGAATCTGCTAATTGTCCTATGGTTGATATGTTCTTTACAGACGAGCATATGCCACCATATATTACCCTTCGTAGGCTATCTTTTCCACAGCTATCGCATTTTACAAGTGCATCATCCTTTATTGACTGATAAACATCTGATATTTTATAGTCACAATTATCACAAACATAATCATATAACATTTTAATCTCCTTCAAGGGCATGTAATACTGCCCCTAATATTCCGTTCCTTTGTATGTCTCCATAGTCTAACTTGCAGAATCCAATTCCATGAATATTTTTTAGTTTTTCTATGCAATACATCAGAGAATCGTTTTTGTATAAATCTGTCTGTTTTGTATCGCCATTAATAATTACTTTGGAGTTTTCGCCCATTCTTGTTATAAACATTTTAATTTGTTCAAGAGTACAATTTTGAGCCTCATCAAGTATCATATAAGAATTATGAAAAGTTGAGCCACGCATGGTTTCTAAAGGCTCAAATCTTATTCTTCTCGTATTATAATATAGACCAAATTTATCTCTTCCAAGGAAATATTTTAAATTTTCCTGCATTGGTTGCAAATATGGTTGAATTTTTTCGTTTAATTCTCCCGGTAATGATCCTATATCTTTGCCAGTACAAACTAAAGGTCTTGTAACTATTATAGATTCTATCTGGTCTTTTTCCAAGTGTTCAGAGGCAATTCCAGAAACGATAAATGATTTACCAGTACCAGATGGTCCAGTACAAAACGTAATATCATTTTCTATGATAGATCGTATATAATTTCTTTGATTTTCGGTTTTAGCAACTAATACTTTATTTTCTTGTTCTTTCTTTTTTTTATTTTTTTTACTATATGGGTTATTCGAATTATTATTTGTTGCTGACAATGCTATGTCTCCGGTTGCGAGGAATCTGACATTAGCCACTGATTCTATCCAAAGTTTCGCAACTTTACTATCTTACTGATATTTATAATAGTCTTCTATTTCATGCTCCTTGTATAAATAATACCCATTTTTCTCTAAAAGAGATCTCATTTTCATACGCTTTTCTTCTTGACCGTTATGCTCTGTAGTTATAAATCCAAACTTATATACCTCAAAATTAAAAGTAGATAGTATTTCGTATTCAGAGCCTTCGGTGTCTAAAGACAAATAATCTATATATTTTGGTGCATTGTATTTCTCTAATAAATCATATAGTGAAATAGTAATTAAGTTTACTTTTTCGGCCATTACAACGTGTGGGTGATGTTTGAATTTGTCTATACAAGTTTCTATACCACCAACTGCACCAGCTTTTGCAAAAGATATTAATTGATTTGAATGAGAGAAAACAGGAGAGGTATCCAGTATAGTATTTTTTCTAATATCAAAGTTTGTTGGAAATGGATCTGATGCTATACCATTCCATCCATTTAATTCTAATAAATAAGTATTAGACCCATCTATGCCGTCACAGCACCCTATATCAATAAAAAACTTATTTTTACCAAATAAATCTAACACTATTAGATCTTGACCAAATTGTGAAAAAGATTTCATATTAAACAAGCACCCCCAGCGCAGCTAATTTCCTCTATCCCAACTGTATTGTCTTCTGTTTCTAAGAGTTGTGTATAATCAACTTTTTTGAAACTATTAAATAAATCACAGTATATTTTCCAGTTATAAACATCTTTCATGCAATATGTTAGTCGTTTTATATCTCCGTCAAAGTATTTACCAGCAAAGTTTTTCATTTTTGTTGTAAACAATAACTTTTCTTTGCTATCTTTTTCGGAGCCTTGGTTTAAGCTTACATAATCACAAGCTGCCCATAGATTATTATCAAATGCGTTTAGTCCTAGTTCTATTAGTCCAGAACACCACAACGCAGCATCGCCATACTCTTTTACGATTTCTCTGCTAGTATAAACTGTTGTAAATGGGGCTTGTGGATAGTCCTTATCTCCGCTTTGTGGAATAAGGCTTATGCCAGCAAAATATTTTCTATTATCATAAATATACTTTGCTACTTCGTCCCATTCTTCTGGCTTAACCGTTACAGTATTACTAACATTATGACTCAAATATTCTTGTGTGCATAATGATCTATTTTTTCCAGAATAAACCCAATTCTTTTGAGTTTCTTTCACAATAGATAACATTTCTACTGCTGGAAGTTGGTTTTTTAATTTTGACCCATCTGGAACTTCTATGGGAAATTTAATAACTTCATCGGTATTGTTTGCAGACCAGCTTGACTTTTCACAAGCTTGTGCATTAATCTTTTTGAAGTGTTGGTAAGGTGCCTCAAGCACATTGGCTTGCACATGCCTAATATATCTTTTGGCGTGGTGAGGATGAATACCAGAACTAGTGCCTAACATACTACTGCTAGTTCCTTCTGGTTTTAAACAGGTAACTCTTGCTGCTTGATTAATTCCAATCTTCTTTGAGACTTCTTTATTGGTTTCTACTGCTATTTTTGCCCCTGCTCGTAATACCTTCTCTGATAATACAAGATCGTGCTTTTCCATAATACCAGTTAATGAAACACCAAGCAAAGCCTCTCTTTCAAAGATACGACAACTAATTTTTCCAAGATAATCTAGCTTAGTAAAACCAGCTTGAAGAGTTCCTATAATAGCAGCAGCTTTACAACGATCATAGAAATCATCTTCATCTTCTATAGACGAGCAATTAATGGTCGATAAATTACATCCTTGCCATCCACTTTTTCCACTTTCTTCATCTACGGGCCACATGCCCACTTCGACACAGTTATGAACATAAATACTATCATTGTCAAAAGCATGAATATCTTCTACGGTGCAATCGTAGACATCTAAATCGCCAATAATTGTTTTATTGATAAGCGTGTCAACAAAATTAGTTCTATTTGGCATTCTTTGATAATTATTAACAATTGTTTGAATTTTATTATGCTTATCTAGATTTTTAATAGGAACATATTTTGCGAATCTAACAATATTATCACTACTAATAACCAATTCATGTGATGCTTGGCAAAAATAATTTTTGGTTCCACCCTTACCATCTGGCATAACTCTATCACCTTCTGATCTACGGTTCTTATAAATTTTTGAATAAATGCCTAGAGAATTAAGAGCTATTTGTAAGTGTTGTAAATTTTCTAATTGTGTCGATGAAATTCTCAAAGAAGACCCTTTGACGTTGTTCACTAAGACAGTTCCATCAGCATCAAAATATCCAGCAATCAAACCAGAAATATGGTTCCACGAACCACAGATAGATTTTTTGCTTAATCTCTTAGATGTTCCGATCATGCAATCGTTATCCATCGCAAACTGCATTAACCCTTTTGATTCGATAGAGCTATAAATAGCTACAGCATTTTGTTCTAATTTATTGTGACTATTTACAAAACCAACGCTTGATAGCATTTCATATGCGTCTTTTCTATATTGCTCTTTAGATTCTCCCCACCATTTTAATTGAGCAGAAGATCTTGAATGATTTCCATCTCCTAAGAATAATCCTAATAAATATCCTTTTTTCCAATCTGATGATGTTGGATTAAAATTAGCTATATTGTCTAGTGGATATGATCTATGATTATTAATAACAACACTTTCTCCAAAATTTATATCTCCAGCTTCTTTCCATCCCGTTGTTGTCATAATCTTATGATTAGGAGTTACTCTGAGAGTTCTACCAGACTTTAACTGAAGTTCAATAACTTGTTTAGTTCCTGTTTTCCAAAACCCTTTGTAACTAGGATATGAAACACCGTCAACAATAGCATTAAACGGCTTATTAATAAGATCCTCAACCATTTTAATGCCGCGATCTGTTACTACGGTAGAATCAGCAACAACACATGGATTAAAAGTCATTTCTGTAGAGTCGCTCCAGATAAATCCCGGCTCACCAAACTCTTTAACAGATTCCATTAATCTAGCAAACTGTTCTGGAGTTGTTTCGCTTTTTAGTAGCAAGGCTGAATTGTTACTTCTGGCTCTTTGTGGATTTTCTATATACCAATTACCAGTTTTTGCTTTAGCCATTTCTTCATCGTCAGCACTAAATAAAGCTAAACTAGCTGATCGTCTTACGCCGCCGCTCAATACGGCATCGCTACTATGCATAATAATATCATACGCATCTATTGATCGAAGTCTCTTTTGGCCATTACCCACGCAGCGATCTAGCAAAGCTCTTATTTTTTCTAAACCATTAGCTAGTGGCTTGAATCCGGGAGCTTTTCCAACGCCAGAACTTAAGTTTGAACCTTGTGGCCTAATTTCACTATAATCAAATATTACGTGTGTATTTTTGTACTCTTTGAATTCTTCAATTGGCTTGCTAAAATAGCTACTGAGTAGCACACCAAGAGCATCTGCCCATCCTTCTATGCTGTCTTCAACAACATACTTTGTTCCTTGACCTTTTGGTGGATTATGTTCAAGCGTTGGAAGCTTGGCAACATGGTGCTTTTGAACACTAAATCCTGTGCCACTACCACAAAGCAACAACCAAAAGCACTCTTGAAAAAATCTTAATCTGTCACAATAAGAACTGGTGCAGTTGTAAATCTTGGCGTGTCTTTTTAGAATTGGGTCGCCACCAAACTGTAAAGCTCTTTGGCTTCCAAGAACCTTCTTTTTATACATCATATCATATGCCCAATCAATATCTTCTCTAATATTGAAATCAGCATACTTTATATGCATCATTTCTCTAACTCTGTCAACCGCTTCTTTCCAAGTTTCTCGTCTGTTTTTGTCTTCAAGCCACCTTGCATACTTACTAACAAATGTATAATTCTGTAATTCTTGAAGTCCAGACATATTTTCTCCTTACAATGTTGATTTTAATTAATTATTTGTTGAATATCTTGCTAAAAATTCTTTCAAGTATAAATTTCAATATAACTGGAAGCACTACATATAAAAGCAAGACTGTTAGTATTATTGATCCAGCCTTCATATCTGGATCATTTCTCAAATTATCCATTACGAAATTTCTACAATCCCTTTTAAGCTTTCTTTGTGAAGAAGCGGAGCATCCAGCAAAATCTATGCCACTGTTACTAGTTATTGTAACCCATTCCTTGGCATAATGCAAGCACTTGTGAGCAATTTTTTTTCGTTCTTCGTCTGGATATTCTTTTAAAATTTCTTTACTTATATCACTGAAATCGACAGATTGACCAAATATTTCGTTATCTTCCTCTTGTTTGTAAGAGAATCTTATTTCTGGAAGATATTTTAGTTTTATAACACCTTCTGTCTCTCCAAGAATTACTTTTTGTATCCATCCAGAAACTGTAACAAATTTTTTCCAACTTACTTTTGGTAGATCTTTTGTGAATGTAAAGTTTATATTATTTTCGCCGTCTATAAAAGTATTTAGTTCTAGTGGTGCTGGAAATTGAATATTTAAATTTTTAACTGCATATCCATCTTTTGAGAACAGTTTTGAAATTATATCTCTTATAGTTGTAATATCTATTTTCATGTTATTTCTATTTTGATAAAAGCCAAGTTAGTCCCATAAATATTTCAGATAATTTCTTTTTTTCTTCTTCTAATAATATATGATTGTCATCTGTTGTTACGCTAGCTATTAAGTTAGATATTTTATTAGCTAAGTCCTCATATTTGCCTTTTAATTTATTCTCAAAATAATACTCACCAGCAAGCGTATAAAGATCATTTAGTTGTTGTAAATCAGTGTTATAGTTTACAACTCTTTCTGCAAATTGTTTGTTAAAAACTGCTAGCTGAACTCTATCTGTTTTATTTTTTACTATCTGTGATATTGGTGATACTTTTTCTATCACATCCTCTGATGGTCTTTTTATACTTATTTCTATGCTTTGGACTATCTTCTTTTGAATCAATCCAAACGCTGCGAAACTTATAAGACTTACTGCAAAAATATTCTTGATTAGTTTAATCATTTTCTAAAGCTTTATTTAAGAGAGGAAATACTTCATCTAGCTTATCTGCTGCCTCGTTTAAGTTAATAGAATCGCATTTAGTTTTAAGCTGATACCATAAACCTATTATTTCTAAGAATGTTGATTCTTTGTTAACAGGCTTTTTAGATTTTACAAAAATTAATTTTGTTAACATCCCTTGAAAATCTATAAAATTAGAAACTAATAAAAGGCATCCTACGCCCATTAATATATATAACATATTGTCTGACATTTTAACCTCTTACTTGCCATGAAATGGGCATGGTGAAGTGTGACCATCGCCATGTGTTATTATTCCTGTACCCCTACATATACACTTTTTTGGATCTTCATGAGTTCCGTCATCTGGATTAACTGGAACCACTGTAATATAAATTTTCTTTTCTGCTTTGTCAAAAGATTCTATAGCTTTGTTTTCTAAAATTGTTATAGAACCTTCATTTTTAGCAAAATCAAAAGTAATGATTGGTTCACAACCAAGTATTACTGTTAGTAAAATCGATGAAATTAAAACTGAACTTTTCATAATATTAGATAGCATTAGCCACCAACTATTGTTTGTGTTCCAATTGTGTAGTATGTTGTGTCATCAAACCTATCAGAATATCTATTTTCTAAATCTGTATAACTAATACTAGTTTCATATGTTGAGTCTAGAGTTTCATAATTGCCAGTTCTTTGGCAAAATACTACGCATGTTGCATTTTTTAAAGTTTCAACTCCAGAAACTATATTTGTTACTACATCTACTGTTGATATTGGCATTATGTTCTCCCTTTTTAAAATACTTTATCTAATGTCCAAACTACTTTTCTTGGTGGAAACCCGTCAACATCACTAAAAACAAATGACCCGTTACCAGAAAGCATGGAGGCAGCAACACTTTCTCTTATCCAAAAGCTTCCATCTGGTTGATCGTGTCTTTTTGGACCATTATTCCAAACGCCCCAGCTATTTTGGACCAAAAATAATGTTTCATTATATATTTCATGAGTATCATCCATAGCCACCCAAGCCATCGCATGACTCCATCCACCACTTCTAGATGCTATTCCATGCTGATCCCTTCTTGAACTAAAACCAGCACCACTACAAACACTAATAGCATAACCGTTGGCTAATGCGTCTCTTGCTTGTTCGACCGTATTAATTAATGATATTGTTTTTACTTGATGTTTTTTTGCCTCTGCAATAACTTCTTCTGGAATACCTCTAGAACCCCATCTAGAACCTGTTGAACTATCGTATACAGATAGATCTACACTATCATACTTCTTTCTTAAAAGAATTCCACCGTTTTGATGAACAAATCTCGCGGCTACAGAACAACTCATGCCCTGACCACCGTGACCT
>Ga0208465_1000026_pt1 | contig 57854 bp, 43 predicted proteins | sample LakMenEpi31Aug10_FD_150749 | JGI IMG/M metagenome (GOLD analysis project Ga0208465, IMG submission 150749) | Freshwater microbial communities from Lake Mendota, WI - 31AUG2010 deep hole epilimnion (SPAdes) | ecosystem: Environmental > Aquatic > Freshwater > Lake > Epilimnion/Euphotic zone ...
ATCAAGAACACCTGCCATGGTGAGTGCCGAAGCAACGTCAGCAGAGCAGAGGATCATGTTACCCTTGCCACGACGAGTTCTCTGGGCGATAGCGTTTGCATCACGCTCGATCTGGAAGATCAGACCCTTGAACTTCTCAACTGACCAACGACCGTTGGAGTCAACGTCGAGGTCGAAAGTACCAGCGGTTGCAGTATTAACAGCAGCACCAGACTCAGCAATCTTGTAGATGGTACGAATAACTTCGCGGTTGATTTCAGCAAGAATCTCAGTTGAGAGAATGTTTGCTAATTCAGCCTCAGCATTCAGACCGTGGATTGCCTTGAGGTCTTGAGCGAGTTCTAGTGAGTACTCAGCTTTCAGAGCTCTTGACTTAGCGGTAACGGTGACTTTCTCGATCGAGAATGCCATCTGGTTGAACTGGTCGCCAGAGCCATCACCTAGGTCTTCTGCATAATCGGTACGCATACCCTGACCAACAGGATATGTAGTAGCGGTTTGTGAACCTTCTGGGTTCAGGAGACCTGGGTTAGCAGCACTTGCGTGACCAGCGGTAGTACCGAAACCAACGGAAGCACCGTCAGAACCAGCAACATAAAGACCAGACTCAAGATCGAATCCGTCGTTCTGACCTGAATATGCGGTATTTGCTTCGTCGAAGAATGCTTCGCCGTTAGCAGCAGCATCCATGGTTCCGTACTTGGAACGCATTGCGAAGATGAGTCCAGTAGGACCGTTCATTGGTTGAACGCCTGCGAGGTCATAAGCGACCAGGTTAGGCATTGAACGTCTGATTAGGGAGATCAGAACAGGGTCGAAACCTGCGACAGGTGAAGAAGCAGCACCACCAAAACCAGCATTACCAGTGCTTGAGAAGGTGTTTACGGTTGGAGCTTCATAGAGAAACTGACGCTCTTCGCGGAGAGCGGTCTCTTGGTTCTCTAGCAGGATAGCGGTAACAGCTCTACGATGAGAATCTTTGATTGGATCAAGACCTTCGTAATCGAGAACTGGACTCCACTTCTCCTGCAATTGTTCTGCATTGAACATTTGCATGGGGGTTTACCTCTTTTGAAGTTTAAGTTTGACTGGTATTATCTAAAAATCACTTTTTAGCGACTCTACCAAGAGTCTGAAGATAAGCTTCCATCATTGTCGAAACTGATTGAGTCTCTTCAGTAATGGTTTCTTCAGTAATGTGGTCAGAATCGTCTTTTTGAGCACCAGCATTTGATGGGAAGTATGATTCCCTCAGGGTTACTAGTTTCTCACGATAGGTATCTTCACTATCAAACTCAACATTTTCGGCAAGAGAAGCGAGCTTGTCCTTCTGAGAAAGTGCAAGACCTTCAGCGACATCTGCAAAGATTACATCAGCAACTGACTCGGCTAATCTTCTATTAAGAGCAACATTCTTTTCGATTTGCTCGTTGAGTTTAGACTCCATTTCATCTAGTTTATCTACCATACTCTCTAAAACATCATATTTATCTTCAGGGATTGTTACATAATGATCTTCAAAAAGACTCTTCATTCCAGTGAGGAATGATTCAGTCATTTCGGTCTTCAGACCGTGCTCAACTGCGAGTTGATTTTCTTTAATCCACTCGTCAGCAACATACTCTAGGTAAGCATCAACTCTTTCAGTGAGTGATACTTTGATTTCTTCGATCTCTTCTACGATAGCAGCTTCATATGCTGCTTGCATCTCTTCTTTGACCGTGGCAACTTTTGCCTTGATTGCAGCTTCGAAGATTGTACGTGCTTTCTCTTGGAATTCCTCAGAAAGCTCTTCACCAGCAAGAAGGGCATTGACATCCTCTTCAATGTCATACTCTTCTTCGGTTTCTTCTTCAACAACTTCTTCAGCAGCCTCTTCAGACTCACCTTCAGCTTCGACTTCGGTTTCTGCTTCTGCTTCAACTACTTCAGCATCTTCCTCATCTTCTGCTTCTTCCTTCATCGCCTTCATAGGCTCAGCAGGCTTAGCACCACGATTAACGATATCATGAACAGTTTTGACTCTTGGTTCAGCAAGTTTTGCTGAATCGTCGTCTGCACGATAGTTATCTGGGGTAGGGCCACCTAAATCTTCCCAATTGCCAGTTTGCCCAGGTGCAATACCTGTGGTTAGCTTTGGCATTGGTTCGGCGGGGGCGGCTCCTTTGGTTACTACGTTTTCCATTTCTTGTAAATTGCTACCAACGGACATTTGTTTAGATATTTGGATATAATCTATATTTATTTATAAATTATAGATTTGAAAGAAATTCCTGGAACAATTCAATTTTGTTTTCCTGGAGTCTTTTTTCATCAACAAGAGTGTTGATTCTTTTCTGAGTTTGTTCGGCAAGTCTTTCACGAAGAATTCCACCTTCCCAAACCCACTCTTTACCTTCCATAATTCCCTGAACAAAAGCATCAGGAGCAGAAGGGTCGGCAACGATATCTGCCGCAGTTGCAAGCATGAAATCTTCGCCAACAATTTTGTGACCTTCGTTGGTCATTTTTAATGAACCAACACCACGAGAAGAAACGCCGAGACAAACACCTTCACCAATGAGGGACTTTGCAATCTTACCCATTGGAGTTTCTAGGAGTTGTGCCTTACCAATAAAATTAGTTCCCTTTTGCTCAAGAGAAACAATCTTATGAGAAACACGGTCAAGATTGACGGTAGGACCATCAGGATGGCCAAGTTCTCCTAAAGCACGACCTTTAGCAACAAAGGCTTCATTATATCTTTCGACTTCTCTTGAAAGAGTTGCCATTGGATACATTCTTCCATTGCGATTGCAAATATCACCTTGAAGGAAAATACCCTCAATATACATTTTCTTTTCAGCACCTTTTCCTTCGGTGATGAATTTTACCTGTTGTACTTCTTCTGTGATGAGTTTCATTTTAGTTTGTAAATGCTACTTTATTTGCTTTAATTGCACTGCTAGACCAAATAACATCAGAAGGTGGTTTTGCTAAAAACTCAACAGATCCCCCTGGCATTGCAAAATAATTTGTTGATGCAGCACCAACTAAGGTACTAATTCCAACTGTCACAATTCCTGCAGTATTGTTATACAAACGAACGCAAGTTGCATCACTGATACTTGATGCAGCCCCTGCTGTCGTTGGTGTTGTTACTTCTGTTGCAACGATTTTGGTAAGCATTATGCTTTTTCCTCTTCTGAATCTACTTCTTCCATACTGAATAAAGAGTTAGCTACTTCTGGGCGAAGTGCTTCAATCTTTTCCCCAGCTTTTGCAAAAAGTGCATCTTTAATTTGTGCTGAAATATCTGAGGGGGAAGCATCAGACACTACCATGTTAATAAGGTCTTCCATTTTTTTAATATAGTAATATGATTATTTATATTTTAGATCTTCCCGCCTTTTGGTTCTGGTAAAACCCCTGCTTCAGTTGCATCACCACTTGGAGCTGGCGGTTCAATTGGAACTTCTCCCATTTGACCATTTATTTGATCTCCACCTGCAGGTTGTTGAGGTAGAGGTTCTCCAGTAATTGGATCAACTTGAGATGGGTCTGGAAGAATTCCTTTTTTAATTTCATCCTCAATTTGCTCATCAATCTCAATAATTTCAGAATCAGTTTGGCGAAGAATTCTTTTTCTTACATATTCTGTTGAGTAATACTTACCAATGTAAGGTTCTACTGTTGCAAGAATGCCAAGTCTATTTTGAATAAGTTCTGCTTCTTTAAGTTCAGCAAACTGATTATCATATAAAAAGTCATACTGAATATGATCACTGATTTTTTCCCAATCTTCTGCTGCAATAATGTTCTTGAGAATCAATTGCGTCTTCAATAAATCATTGAATAAATTTGCAAATCTTTTTCTAAGTCTTCCTACAAATTTAGAGAAATTGAGTTCATCTCTGAGAATCTCTGATGAACGACCAAGATTGAATCCATCCCCACCGCCAGGTAGTCTTGATTCTGGAACACCTAATGAACGATACAATTTCTTTTGGAAATATTCAATGTCAGAAAGTTCTCCAAGATTTTGCCCGCCAGGAAGAGTTGTGATTTCTGTACCACGACCACCCTCTCTTCTTGGAAGCCAAAAGTCTTCAAGCATGGACATCATTTTTTTATCATCACGAATCTCACCTGTATTTGCATCATAGACCATTTTATTTCTATAACGCATCATCACATCTTTAAGGTATTGCTCTGCCTTTACCTTTGGAAGATTACCAACATCGATGTAGAAAATTCTGCGTTCTGGAGCACGAGATAATCTATAGATAACCAAAGAGTCCTCAATCATTCTTAGTTGATTGAGTGCTTTGATTGCCTTATGTAGATATGAAAGAACTGTACTTTTATTTCTATCGATTAATCCAGAAGTACAATATGTAATTGAATCTTTTGCAATTTTGATTGTACCTTTTTGTCCAGTGAATCCTGAAAATCCACCAGGACCTTTCATACTATCTTGAGTATATACAAAATACTCTTCGATTTCAGGATAAGTAATACTTTCTTTAGTATAATTAAGATTGGCAGTTTGAAGTTTATTTGGATCTCTTTTCTTTTCTTGTCTAATGTGCTTAATTTTTAGTGGGTCAATGTATCTTAATTCCTTGATGCCATCTGTTGGATTTTTAAGATCAATAACCTTTAGATAAAAAATTCTTCCATCAACATACCAATTTCTAAAAATTTCGTGACATTTTTTGTCAAAGTCTAAAATTTCTTTGATATATTTAAACTCTTCTCTAATTGCAGATTTTAATCTATCACTAGCATTCAAATTTGAAAGTTCAATCTCTACAGGGGAATCATACAAATCGCTAACGATTGCTTCATTTACAACATCTTCAATGGCTTTATCACATTCTGGGTGTAAAGCCATTTCACGATATCTTTTGATTAAATCAAACTCAGTTCTATATACCCCTTCTATATCAACATACTGACCATAAAATCCAGATTGGAGATAGAAATCAACCCCGTCCTCATTATTAGGGGGGACGGGGGATGCTATGGATTTGGATTTTTGTTCTGAATCTTCAATCGAAAAACCAAAAAGTTTCGCCATTTTATAACTTGAATTTATCTATTATTCTATTATTTAGTTGATGTTTTCTCCACCCGCTTGAGGAGCATTACCCTTGATAGCTTCCCACCAATGCACTTGCATCTCAACTGTGAATTCCTGAATGCCCTCAGTATCATACGAAAGGTTAATTGGAGCAATATTAGTTGGGAAGATATCATAGAAATGATATGCTCTCAGAGTTTCTCCACTACGATCTAACTGATAGACAAATGCATCTGCTTGATAAGATGCAGGATCAGTTGAACCAGTGTTATCAGATACTCTGTTGATTGAATTCATCCACTTCTCAAATGCCGAACGAATTGCAAAATCAGTATCGTTGATAACGGTGATTGTCCAACTATCAAAGGTTCTGTCGCCAGCAACATGAAGAACACGACCTCTAAATGGAACGGTCACATCCGAAATGTTCGAAGCAGGTAAGTTTGCTGCTTTAACTAAGAATCTTGCTTTATCAAGAACTTCTGAACTTGCTGGAGCAATATCTGGGAATGAAAGTACAACCTCAAACAGGTTGCTTCTAGCACCACCACCAGTCAGCTTACTCTTGAAGTCGGTAATCTTTCTTAATGGGGGTGGATTTAATTGGGTTCTGGTAGCCATAGTTTTAAAACCTCTAAGTTAATTAAACAGTACCGATTACTTCTTCAAAAGCAACACCAGTTCTGGTGGCAACAAAAGTTAGTCCGATGAAATTGATAGAACGAGCAGGTTTGATGTATATATCAGCAACAAACTCATTTGCATCAATGACAGCGGCAGTGTTGTTTGTTTCGTCACAAACAACAACATAATCAAAGATTCCTCTCTTGGCTTGAACATCACGAAGGAATGGTTCAACAATATTTACAAAGTTAGTTCTTGTAATTTCATCGTTGAATTCAAAAAGTTGATCTCTAGCAGCTGCTGAGATTGCATCTTCCAGATAGAGGAATAGTCTGCGAACATTGATTCTATCAAATGCAGATGCTCTTGCGAGAGCAGTCTTATCACCAAAGAGAATGATTCCAGAACCAGGTGAGAAGATTACTGGATTAATTCTTGCAGAGTAGAGACGATCTCTCTGTGCCTTAGATGGATTATATGCTAGTTTAATAGCATTCAGGATAGTTCCTCTAGAAGTACCCGCTGGTGAGAACCATGGGAAATTGTTGATATCATTTCTGGCGCAGAGTCCAGCCATGTCTCCATTTAGTGGAACATATCTAAATGTATTATTAAATCTATCAAACATGTACTTATATCCACTATCAAATACAGCATATGATGAAGAAGTCAGTGGAGCGTAGAAACTAAGTACATTATCTGTAATTGTTGAAGCAGAATTTACAGTAGCACTTCCAACTGCAGTTTCTGTAAGGAATGCACCCCTATATGGTGAGATGAATGCAATGGCATCTTTTCTAATTTCAGCAACAGAAATTAGTTTGTTTGCTAATGCTTGTGCGTTTTCTTTTCCATATCCAGCTGAACCCATGATTAGGAAATTAATATTATATTCCTCAGTATTTTCAAATAAATCATATCCACCACTGATATCTGCAATCGAAGAACTTAAAGCACCTGTCGTTGCAATTCCACTGCTATAGTCATAGTTATATCCTTTTTCAAGAGTTAATGTGTTATTTCCAGTTGCTGAGAAAATAATACCCTCAGCTTCTTGGTCCCATGCATTATCTGATTGTAGAGTAAATCCACTGCTGAATCCAGTTGTAACGATTCCAGCAGGTTGGGAACCACCAAAGATATATGCTGAGTTATCTGCAAGATATCCTCTCCAATATGATGGAGAACCTACAGAGAACTCTGCATCTTTTGCTTTGGAAAGTGAAAGATGCTTCTCAAGAATTGTCCCAACAGTGCCAGTAACTTCTCCAGTACCATCAATTACAACCACATGAATTTCATCATGTCTTGCATTTCTAGTTTCTGCATATGCAGTTGTACCAGGTCTGCTTGCAATTGAATTCCATGCAATTGTTACAGTTGTAATTCCAGCAGAAGAAATTACAATATTTTGATTGTCGAACCAATCTGAGACTCCACTATAAGAGGATGATGCATATGCGACGGACGAACCATTTGTGTGGAAACCAACCGATCCTGTTGCATTAAATGCATAAACTCCGCTTGGAGTATAATCTATTGGTGTTACAACTGATGTGGATGAGACTTTGCTCTGAATCTTAACGCTAACGGTACTTTGTCCAATTCCAGTAACAACCCCTCTTAACGTAAATCCAGTTAATGAAGAAGTTGTACCAGCACCAATATCGGTTTTACCATCAAGACCTTGAGTTACTCCGTAACCAACTGCAAGACCTGCAGTGCTAATTCCTGTCAGAATTTGGTCTGCTCTTGAGTCGATAAGTGCAACCTTTAGACCATTTCCCCATGAACCTGGGTTTTTAGCTACCACAGTTACATTGGGAATGACATTCTCATCATATTGCTTATTTGTATAGTCGTCAAGACTATTAATTGTAACGCTAGTTGCTGCTCCTGCTAGAGCATTAGTTAAAGATGTTCCTGATGCTCTTACAACTCTTAGGGCTCCACCATATGCCAAATAAGATGAAGCAGTTAGCCACTGCTCATAGTGCTTATCAATTGTATATGGCTTACCAAAAACATTGAGTAGCTCCTGCTCATTTTGAATTAGTGTTGGCAAATTAACAGGGCCTTTGGCAAAAGGTGCAACAATAGCACCAACTTTATCAGAGGTTGGGTCTATCCTTCCATTAGTAAGATCAACCTCTCTTACTACAATTCCAGGAGATGCTAAATTTATAGGCATCTTTATTCTCCGTGCTATCCAGAATTATCTGAAATTATTTATTAAAAAGTCTATTTTGAATGGGGAAGCCATGCATGAGTATGATCACCAGTCAGGATATTCCCACTTTATTATTCCCCTTGGTCTCTTTCTAGTTTCTGTAGTCCTCTTAACAGTACATTCTTTGCATTCATAAGAATATGCAGATGGAAAAGAACCTCTATCCTTGCGAGTTAAGTAAAAGTCTTCTAATAAATTTTTAACTTTTCCACAAACTCTACATCTCCTATCGAAAAATAATAAATGTTCTAATTCTATCTCCTTATCTAAATCCATCACATGTAGTCCCACATGTAGGACCTATCCCCATATTCATCAACATTCCATATTTCCAAAGTTTCCTGTCTATTTGATTTGCTTGCAATCATCCAACGATCACCAGTATCTTGATCAATAATACTTTCCATATCATCTAAACCATCTGAAAGAAATCCAAATGGTGACATATCTTGTTCTATCTGATTTTTTTGCTCCTCATAAATTCTTTTTCTTATATCATTGTCTGTCATCTCTTTAAAATAGTCTTGAGCAACAAGCCATGCAAAAATAACCAAACACATTGCTAAGTCATCATTGCAACCTTCTTCTGCTTCGAACGATCTATTTTTTTGTATAAATGTTGTCAATTCTGAAATAACATCATAATCATAAATCATCAACTTATCATCTTCAATAAGAGTTTTCAAGTTGGAGCATCCTAATTTTTTAACGGATGCAGTCATTCGAACTCCCAGCTGAGATTTCTTGCCACTAAATCCCGAACCAACAATCTGTCCCGCCCTACCTCTCATAGAGCACATAAGAATGTTGTCATATTCTAAATCAAAGTGAAGAATATTTGATACTTGGTCCCCAATATCATTTACTTCAATTAAAACCCAAGAATCATTATAACCTTTTGCTACTTCATGTATGATACTTGGAAATAGCATTGGTTTGATTTCATTATTTTTATACTTACCAACAACTCGATAAGGAAACTCTGTAATATCAAAGATTACAAATGCAGAATAGTCATTGCCAATTCCACGAGCCACATCGACAGTCATTAAATAGTTGTGCTCTTCTATTGGTTCTTCATAGATATCAAGACCTTTATTTCTTTTTATTGGGTCATTATATACTAAAGTTTTTAACTTACTTGGATTAACTAGAGTATCAACAGATCCTAAGAATTCACACTCGAACTCAACTTTAAACTGTTGTTCTGAGGTGTTAGCAATCGTCTGCTCTTTCCATACAGCGTCTCTACCAGGTACTTCGGACCAATGAACGTCTGTTGGCACATATTCATTTCTACCGCGTTCAGAGTCATGCCACATACGGTAGAAGTGATTCATACCGCGTGGTGTAGAAACAATAATTACCTTTGTGCTTTGTCCAGAAGAAATAGTAGGATAAACAGAGGCAAAGAAGTCATCAGCAATGTGATTCGGGATGAAAGCGAACTCGTCAAGAAAGATGATATTATAGGATCCGCCTCGGACAGCAGATGAAGAAGTAGAGTTAGCCGAAATCTTGGAGCCATTTTCTAGTTCTAAAGATCCTTTATTCCATGATATGATACCCTGTTGCATCCATTTAGGTAAGTTTTCATAAGCAAGTTGTAATCTTTGAAGTAAGTCTCTTGCTGTAGATGCTTTGTTCGCTAGAATAGCTATATTAACATTATCGTTGAATACTGCATAATGTAACAAATATGAAACACAAGTCGTAGATTTACCCGTCTGGCGGGGCATCTTACAAATATTAAATCTGTTCTTGTGGAAATTATCAATTAATTTTTCTTGAAACGGATACATCTTAAATGGCACAAGACCGTGATCCAGAGAAACAATTTTAATATAATTTCTGGCAAAATAAACAGGATTTTCTTTACACTTTAAGAACTCAATAATTTGTTCTTCGGTAAATTCAATTTGTGTATTTGCTTTTTTTAGATTAGGATTACCAAGATAAACTTCACTCATAATTTAGTAAATCTCCCTCCACTGAAGAGCAGCAGCAACGCTAGCAGTGGCATTACCAGTAGTAGTGATGGTTCTTACAACAAGCACATAAATTTCAGAGTTTGATGAATCTATATTTTGAACAATAATATTTTTCTTTGCCTGACTTAACGTACCAGAAGCAACTGGTGAAAGTGAGTTTTGTGATGCACCAGAAGGAACATAACCAGATGCAAAAACATCACCATTATTGTAAGTTGTTGCATTAATACAAAACTCAACACCACTATTATCAGAAGCAGAAGTCCAAGTTAAAGTTCCCGCATTACTCAAATAAGCAGAACTTGGAAGTTTTATAACTTTATAAACAATACTATTTGTTTCACAGAATAATGAAATATTATTCAATTTAACTGATATTCTATTTGGATATCCCTGAAAAATATTTTTGAGACGAATGGCAACCAAAGGAAGTTCTGTTCCTGCTGGTGTTGGTGTGGTTCTTGTAGCAGTCATTGTATAAGCAAAGTCAATACCACTTTCTACATATCCACCTTCTGACATTACAGAAGAACAAATCTGATCAAATGATGCTCCAATACCTACACCAGTATTTCGGAGTTCGCAACGAACTGGTAGGTTTGGATTTGCAATATAAACTGTGCTCTGATAGTTGGAATGGTTGAATTCGTGTGCGGTGATGAGTTGTCCATTATGAGCAAATCCACAACGAACTCTACCAACACCTAACCACTGAAAATCTATAAATGCAAGTTGAGTTTTTGTAATATCTAAATTGAACCCAGAAGTTCCCGTTCCATCACATTTATCTCTGTTCCATTGTGATTGTGGAATCCTGGTTTCGGTTGCAATACCACTTACAAAAGTTCTGATTACCCAATTGTTTGTTCCAATACCAGTATTTATTCCATCAGAAGTATTAAGACCCACCTGTTCAAAATAAATTCCGTCTCTATCATCAAAATATCCAGTTCTTTTAGTTGCATTTCGTTGAGGAGCATAGAAGTTAAAAGAACTAAAAATTAGTTGTCCTTTTCCTGGTTGATAGTGATGATAAAACTTCGTTTGATGAACACTAAATGCAGTTGTTCCAATACCAGTTTGTAATCTTGCACACGCTTGGTTTTGCAAAAATGATACTGTTGAACCTGCACCAGAAACACTATCCAAAAAGTTTGGGTCAATAGCATATAAGTGCTTGTAGTCGCCAAGAGTAAATGGTTCAGAAACTCTACTCCTACCAAATGCATCAACAGCATTTGTATCTGGGTTGATAGTAATAAGAGTATCTGATGAAATTCCAACAGTTCCAGTAACTGGAAATGGGTTGTCAAGTGTAACTACCTCGCCATTTTTATTGGCGATCATATTAACTTCAAAAAGAGTTCTCTCTTGATTTAAAAAATCTTGAGTACTTTTATTAAATTGTGCCATAAATCACTGACCCCAAGACAATCTCTCTGGTTGATATCTTTGTGCGTTTTTAATTCTTGAAGTATTTACCTGATTTGGATAAACGTTATGAACGATTGCTCCAGGATATTCTCCTTGGATTTGTTCTGCAAGTTCATTTTTGGGAAGCATCTTGCCTTCCACTTCCAAACGATACATCTTCCCTTCCCAAACAACGTCGGCAAAGAAAGACTCGGTTGCTTGTTCTGGTTGAGAGGAACCTACATTTAGAGTTCCATTGAAATCACCATTGATAGTGATACTTTCTGAAATAAATTGTTGAAAAGATTTCATTTTAGTTACAGTTCCAACGACGTAGTGCTTTGTTAATTCTTGAATCTGGGTCTCTTGCAGTTTTTGCAGAAGTCAGTTTTGATTTCATGCCTTTCATTCGACGGCAGAAGTTAGCACGGCGTTTCGCTCTTTTACCTTTTGGTTTCTTCTCAGTTACTGCAGTCTGAAGTTTTGAACCAGGATTCTCACGACGATAAGCATCTACTGCTGCTTGACTCAATCCATCAGTTTTATCCTGACGATTGACTTTCTGCCAATCTTCCATAAACTGTTGGAAGGTTTTTAAGTCTGGTTCATAATGTGCAACCTGCATCTCTTTTTTAGGTTCTTTTTTAGCAAGTGGTGAATTGATTCCTTGTCTAATCTGTTGATATTTTTGATCTATTTTTCCAGCAGCACCAGGATTCCCTTGCTTCAGTCTATCAACATCTTGTGGAGTCATTCCACCCATACCTGTTGTCTTTTTACCACCAATTTCAAAACTAGGACCTTCACCAAGTAAGTCACTACCAATACCTTTAGTTGGTTTTAATGGTTCTGGTTTGATGATATCAATAAACTCTGCGTAATGATTTCCATTAGCATCTTCAATAGATACGCTCTCCTTATTCATTTCACCACTATCAACATAATCTGCTGCAGTGTCGATGTAATCAGCTGCTTTTGTAATCTTTGACTGAACCCATGCTTCTATCTCACCTTCACCTTTCTTCATTTTTTTCTTAAGTCTATTTGCAGCCTTAATGATTGTTGAAAGTTCTGAACGAGCCATTGAATACTCGTGGTCATAGGCTTCATTAGCAGGATGGACCGTTGCAATATTAAATTTTTCTTGATTTGATGGTTCGTATGGTATTGAAAACATGGACCAATATTTTGGACCATATCTGCACTCACGCATCTTTTCCATTTTTTTGCACTTTGGACAATATCTCATTTCATTTTCAAAAATTGGACCATCCCAATCATATGCAAGTGCATTAGTACTCTCTGATTTTGTTCCCCAGTTATCAGCACCTTTTTTGCGGCATTGAACAAGTGCTCCAGATGCATATGCACTTGGCCAAACCTTAAATCTTGCTTTTACTTTGTGATAACAGGCATCTTTGTTACCACTACCTTTGCCTGGTTTATCTTTCGATGCTTCGTTGAGTTCCATTGCTTCTTTGATTCCTGGTTCTGCTTTGACGTAATTTTTATCTTTTTTGCCTTTAGCAAAAGTTGGAACATTTGTTGGTTTTGCTGCTCCAGATTTTTGTTGCTGCCCCTTATCTTTTTGACGCTTACGGCGAATTGCTGATCTAATTAACGCTTCACCTTTTTTACCTTTTTTCTTTAAAGACTTTAATCTTCCGCTACTAAAACATTTAGGAGTTTTAGTTTCACCTGGTTCATTTGCACATGGAGAACCATCTGCCTGAACCCATCCTGGTTTTCCACTTTTAGATTTGGAACCTTTAAACCAATGGTGAAGGGTTCCTTCATTAATCCAATCATCTGGAGTTTTTTGATGCTTATCAACAAATGCATTATGCAATTGTTTAGCAGTCATATCATGCTTTTTCATAATTTTTCTCATGAGACCATCAATAGAATCATAAGAAGTATCATCTAATTTTTTTAATCCTGATTCGAGTTCTTCAACAGCATCATCCTCACAACCACAATGCTCCTTTACATCTTTAAATTTCTTATGATGTTTTTTAGCATCTGCCTCCATTTTTTTCAAACGAGTATAATAATCTGGAATTTCATCTAGATGCTGAAGAGCAATATCTGTTGCAAGATCTTTATCCTTTGTGTGTTCATGCTCGATTGGAATTCCCATTTCAAGTTGCTTTTTTATAAAAGAAACTTCAAGGCGATGTTTCTTTGCAATTTGTTCAACTGTCTTATGGGACTTTACTTCGTGCATTTCATTGAATGGAGATTCGGATTTAGTCTCTTCACCACGTTGTCTTTTTTTACGAGCAGCACAATGAGCCTTTTGAGAAAATCCACTAGGATTATCACAATTTATTGATCTTTTATATTTGTCAGACCAACTCATTGAAAAAACACATTACTCTTTATTATTTAGAAAACCTTGTTTAAGTAGTTTTGACAAATCGGCAGTTGATCCAACAAATAGTGCATTATTGTTAGTAACATTTGTTGTTTTAACCTTATCTTCTTCTACTTCCTTAAGTTTCTTTTGAAGGTCAATCAACTTATCAGTTGTATCAGCAACACTTTTAATGAGTTGTCCAGCAACTTCATATGCCCTAGGACTACCACCTTCTCCCGCAAGCTCCATAATGCCATTGATGGCCTCTTGACCTTTTTCAATCAAAGAATACAAATTGGCACGAGTATATTCATAATCTTTTTTAATATCATCTTTATTTCCACCAACAATTTCAACATCTGTTGGTTGTTTTTCAACGATGCTAGAATCTGTATTAAAGGTCAAATCTAAATTTTCATATCCAGGCATGATATTTTATACATCTCCACCTTGAACAATATTGTATCTTCTAGAGTCTGTAAAGAATTCCGTTGTCTCTGAGAATCCAAAGTCATCATCTGGTCCAAGAAGTGCATCATCAATTTGTGTTATGACTCCATCATTGTTCAGATCTTCAAGTGCCTTTGGAGTGACAGTATATCTCATTTCCCTCTTAGCAGAGGTTGTATTTGTACCACTATATGTATCAACTTGAACTTTTCTGATAAGACCGTCTGTTGTATCGGAAATGGCACCAAACAGATATGTTTTAACAGTAAATGATAGTGTATAAATTAAAGCTCTTCTTGTACTGAAATCACCTTCATAATCATCTGTAAATGAAACATTATTCAGAATGATTGGCATATCTCTTTTTTCTCCAATTGAATCCACTAAGTCAATTGTTAGATTCAATGCTGGTTGAAAGCATGGTAAAATTTGCTCAACGATTTGAAGAGCATCATCATTTAGTTTGCAATAAATTGATAAATCGAATCCAATATTATATGGAACTGGCATAAAAACTTTCTTCAAATTAGTTCCATCAGAAGCTTTAAATGATTGGGTTACGCCTGCTTTTCTACTTGCATCATAACTTAGAGAAACCATTTCAAATGACATTCTTGGTAGAGTCATTGCAATTGGTTTATTCAATTCCGATTGCTCAGTCAATCTAGCAAGAAACTTTTGTCTAGGACCATATGATAAAGGAACTCTAAGTTCATCAACTACATTAACATCATTTTTATCATAATGCCTAATGTAAATTTGATTAAACAGGGTTCCAAATCCTATAATAGTTTTTCTAATAATTTCGTGATAATAGTAAGTACCTAACATTAGTAATTTCCAAATGGATTCGATTCTGAGAAGTCTATAATTTGATCTGCTTCAAATTCAATTTCATCATTTTCTTCATAGTCATCTAAGTTTCTCAATGAAGCTGCAGCAGGAACTTCGCTGAGAGTTAAATATTCATCAACAACATATATAGCCGATGAAGCGGCGCCAACTAAAAGTTCGCCAGGAACAAACTTGCCATTTTCAATAGAAATCTGAATAATCCTATCATCAGCATCCCAACGCTTAACCCTTGCAGTGGTGCTTGAAATTGATCCAGTCACAACTTCATTAAACCAATACGTACCAACTCCAATGATTACTGGAGGTGATCCAATCGTAACCGTTGGTGGTGATTGATATCCAGAACCTGGGTCATCAATCAAGATATAATCAATTTCATTAGTAACAGAATTCAATACCGCTCTTCCTCTTGCAGTTGTAAATCCAGCGGTAAAGTCTCTATCTGTTACAGTATTTGCAATGCTTACCGTAGGAGCAACTGTGTATCCAATACCTGGTTTTGTGATGACAACAGAAGTTATAGTGCCACTGACTCCAACAACGCCATAACCTTCTGGAATTTGTCCAAGAGGTCCAGAAATAGTTACTGAAGGTGTTGCCGTATATCCAAGACCAGGATTTGTTATTAAAATCTGATTCAGTCTTCCTGAAGATCTTAGGTTTGCAATAGCAGTTGCTCTAAAGTTTGAACCAACTCCAGTTGGACCAGATACAGTTACATTTGGATTGGTTAGGTATCCATATCCACCATAAGTTAGAGTTACTGAAGTAAGAACTCCAGACGTGACGCTTGCTATTCCAGTTGCTCTGAAATCTGAAGGTGTTCCTGTTGGCGCTTCAATTGCAGCAGAAACAATTGATGTTACAATACCAGAAAGAGTAGTACTATTATTATCTAGAGATATTACTCTTCCGTTTGATATTGAGCATCCAATACTAATTGAATTCAATGTTCCAATACTATTTTCAAAATCATCAAATAATACTGTATTGGAGTTTGGAACTGGAGTGGATGTTGGAACTGCAGATGTTCCTGTCGAAACCTTTGTCCCAAAAATATCGTCCAATAAAATTCCACTATTTGTAGAATTTTTAATAACGGGTGGAGTTATATCTGCATTTGTTACCAGTTCAATAACAGTTACTGTTGGGAATGAGTATCCGCTAGTATCTGTTCCATCAACGGTAAGTGTAACTGTCTGTACTGGAGGTGGATCATAGTCAGATGATAAGTATAGATAATGCCAAGTATCGTCAAGAGCATAGACATTTGAAGTTAATGATATTGTTCCGATACCAACTTCAAAATATCCTGAAGAATTAACTCTCATATCAACATTGTTAGCATACCCACCATTGGATAATCTGTTCAGTTCTATGAAAGTTGAAACACCTGATAATGTAGATGGAACTTTAACAAACATTTGAATAGAACCAGTTATTCCAATAGAGACGACACCTGCTCCAGAAATTGCTGGTCTAGTAATATTTCTATTCGGTTCTGTTGAAATTATTTTCCAAGAATTTGAACCAAATTTTGGTTGATTGACAAATCCAGGACTTAATACTAAGAAATCAATATTTAATGATGGCTCAGTTGTATAGTACCTACCTGAGCTCAATAGTGAATATGAAATTGTAGATATACCACCAGATGAGACTAGTGAAGAAGATACTCTGGCAGTTGATGCTATACCTGTAGGGTTATCAAAGGTTAATGTTGGATTTGTGATGTAGAATTGTCCAGAAGATGCTATCGAAATGCTAGAGACAGTCTCTCCATAAACTAGCCCACCAACTGCGATAACTGTTGCAGTTGATCCAACTCCTGTTGGACTATCAATTGTAATAGTTGGAGCCTGACTATATCCTATACCAATATTTGCAATATTAAATGAGGATAACTGCTCATTTTGAATATTTGCAGTGGCAATTGCCGTTACAAAACCAATTGGATTTGGGGGACTAAAAGTAACTCCTATACTTAGTTTTGGAGAGTAACTAGAACCACCATTATTAATTACTACTCTATCTAACGCTGTGTCTGCTATAACTGCGGTTCCTGCTGCACCAATAAATGTGGGACCAGAGAAAGTAACACTTGGTGATGTGGTGTATCCTTGCCCACCAGAAGTTACAGGCACAAAAGATACCCCCTTTCGATAAACATCTATAGAGCAAGTTGCTGCCGCACCCGTACCACCTCCACCGCTAATTGTTATAGTAGGTATTGAAGTATATCCCCAACCAGCGTCTTTTAATACAATTTCTTTGATTGAACGGACTCCAGCAACTGAAGTTGTAATTGCAACTGCTTGTGCAGTTCTTCCGAATGCAGGAGCATTAGAAAATGTTACAGTTGGAGTCGATGTATATCCATATCCATCATTATTCAAATAGATTTTTCTAACATAATTGCTGTTTATATCTGCACCAAGAACTGCTGTTTGACCATAACCCACTAATCTGAGTGATAGAATTTCTCCTTGATTTGCGATTACAGCATCTACATCTTCATTACCAGTATCAAAGACTTCATTCTCATATTCAAAGAGTTCGCATGATAACTCATACACATAACCTTTTCCAAGTTGATAAAATGGTTTTTCATGCTCAACAAATTTAACTTCAAATAATCTTTGACCAAGTGGAAAATAAATTACATCACCTTCTCTAGGTCTTAAAGCTACTTCTACTTCATATGCATCTTCTTCCTGTAAAAATGGACTAATAAATTCTTCAAATCTTTCTCTTGAAATAACTAAATTCAATTCATCCTTTAAACTCATCCCAAATTTAGTTAAAATATCTCCAGCACCAGTATATCCCTCATAATTATTTACATATGCTTCTAGTAAATAAGAATCATCGAATTTTGAAGTTTGAACTTCTTCGATAATTGTTTTTTTATTAACAAAAAATCTAGGAACATATACAACTTCAACACCATACATTCTTAACTGTTCATTGATTAAATCCTGAACAAGTCTTTGTTCAGCAGCGGATCCTTGTAAGAAAAAGGGATTTAATGCCATTATCCAATAAAGTCGTAAGGTGGAAGTTCGTAATCCATTGACATTCTCTTTGTTATTTCATCAATTTCTCTTTCTGCATCTTCATAAATCTCTCTACCATTTAATTCAATTCCACCAGGTAACTTAACGCCACGGAACTTGATTAGATTTTGTCCCCATTGTCTTTTGATCAATGCAGTTAAGTATCTTTTAACAAAACTATCATTATATACTTTAGAAAAATCTGTTGGGTCAAGTGCTCTATAACAATCCATAACTAACCAAGTATCAACTGTTTTTGCCCCCCAATCAATATCTAAATATAATCTATTTTGCCTTTTATTAAATCTTATTTGCTTATCTGTTGAAAGTAAAAAATCAATATCTTCTAGATATGTTTTTACCATTGCATACTGTAAGAGTTCAACTGAATTAAAGTAGTATAAATCATTCAAGAATAGTTGATACTTAATACTCCACATTCCAGATGAAACGGAACTCGTATCAAACTTATATATTTTTTCAATCCCAATTACAGAGTCTGGAACTTGAATATAGTTTGAATTTTCGTAAAAGTTAAAAGATGTGGATCCATAACCCGTAATTGTAGAACTCGCAGTTGTAGTTACAATTCCAACACCATTGTCATTTTTTGCTCTTCCTCTATCAATATCCGCTTGCGTTATCTTGTACTTTAAGTACATTCTTTCAACACCATCAAAATGACGCTCATTAAAAAATTGAATTGCATCATCAACCAGATCATCAATCTGATCATCATCTACGTTTATTTCTAAAACAGGAGCTCCTAATTTTCTTAAACAATAGTCAATCAATTGTTGGCGTGTTGATGGTTTTGCCATTAGAGTTCTCCCTCATTAGGTTTAGTATCTTCTATCAACTCAACATCCTCACTCGTAACTGTCTTTTTGATCTTTTTCTTTGGTGGCATAGAAACCAATCCAAATTGCATTTCTGACTCTACAGTTTCTAATAACTTCCTTTCTTCCTCCTCTAATCTTTCCATTTCAGCAATTTTCAATTCGGCAATAATTGCTTTTGCCTTTTCCAATTCAGCAATTAAATCTTGAACTCTTTTATTTAATCCATCAATAATTTGATTACTAGAAGAAACACGAGCTTCTAAAGCAATCACTTGATTTAATAAATCAAAAGATTTCTGTTGATAAGAACCTAATAAAATTTTATAATCTACGTCTGAAGCCATATTAATGATTCCATAATAAAGTTATTTATCTATCAGAATGCACCACCATCGATTGTGATATTTTGAAGGAATCTTTCTCCACCTACGCATGTAATAACTTGAGATTGACCAGCACAATCATTAACCCAAAGAGAACCAATTTCAATCGGTGCATAAACAACATCCGACATAACGCTTGAAGTTTCTGTTACAGATGATGCAACAGCAACTCTATTTACAGATTCATCCCAATAAATTGCAGCTTTTTTCGCTGATGTTGTGTAATAATGCATTACAACACCAACATCAATATTTTGATCGGTTGATGGTGGTACTAAGCTGCCTCCACTATTAACTAATCCAAGTTCAATAATACTATCTTCAACTTTAAGTTGTTCAGTATTAACAATTGTTTGGGTTCCAAGTACAGTAATATCGCCTGTGATTGTGACACTACTTGCAAAACTTACATTACCAGTAGTATTTGAAACTGTGATTGAAGGAGACCCATCAGCAGCATTAATAGTTCCTGTTCTAATAATGGGAGCTGATAATGTAGTTGTATTTGCATTATATGATAGAGTTGGATCTACATATGCAGTTTGTCCTGCTCCAGCGGTTGATGAATCAACAAAGGTTAGATATCTTGTATTGGAATCAACTACGGATGAGACATCAATTGATGATGATCTAGTTGCTGTTGAAATTGTACCTGTAATTGTACCAGTGATTGTACCAGTGACTACAAGGTCATCTTCAACACGAACTGTAGTTGCAACTTCTCCAGACTTAAGGATTAAGTTTCCAGAGTTTGTACTAATAATATTAGTACCTTCAGTTCCAACACCAATATTACCAATTAATGCACCACCAGATGTTACCTTGATACCAGAAGTAAATGTTGCAAATCCAGTTGTATTTGTCTGTGCAGTAATATCAACTGTATTTGTTGCAGCATCAAGTCTTAGATTACCTGAAGATGTATCAATTTGAGTTGTACTATTAACTCCTATTTGAATATTTTTGACGGTCTCGCTACCAACAATCGTAGAATTACCTTGAACATCAAGATTTCCTAATACACTAGCATCACCAACTGTTACTACTCTTGAATCTGCACCTGTTAAGAATAGAGACCCTGATGTTGTATTAATGGTTCTCGCTGAAGTAATACCAATAGTAACATTGGCACCCCTTAATCCACTAGTAGCCGATACAATTCCACTAAAGCTACCATTTAACCAGGTTTTTCCCTGAGTTGCATCACCAATATTATAAGCATTGTCGATATTTGGAAGCCAGTTTCCTTCTACATCAGCATTAACAATAATATTATCTGTCTCAGCATTTCCAAGAGTAATGTCACCATTGAAAACTGCATTACCCTCAAAAGTCGATGCTTGAGATACACTTAGAGCAGCACCAACATAAAGGTTTTGTGCAATACTAGCACCACCCTTAACATCTAACGCACCTTGACCAAGGTTTGTTGTGTTGGCAGTGCTAGCAATCGTTGTAACACCTGTAATAGAAGCACCAGCACCAACGAAAAGATTTCTCGCTAATCCTACCCCACCGTTAATAACAACTGCTCCAGTGCTCGTAGAAGTCGAGTCTGTGGTGCTTGTGACTCTAAGACCAGATACAAAAGTTCCTAACCCAGAAACTTGAATCTGACCACCGATATTTGTATTCTTTTCTACTCCAAGACCACCATCTACAACTAAAGAACCAGTATCTTTATTAAATGAATCTGTAGTATCCGAAACATAAACTGCAGACTGGAATGTACTAAATCCAGTAACATATAGACTTGATAAATTAACTTGTGTTAATGCACTTGACCAGGATAACTGACCATTTGCATCAGATTGCAGCAGACCACCAGCTACTGGTGTTGCTGGTAGTACATAAGTAGTTACACCTGCTAGTACATTGGGTGCCTTAAGACTTATTCTGTTCGAACCGTTTCTATCTACTAAGTTTAAATATGCAGACTCAATTCCGTCTTCTCTAGTCCAATATCTTTGACTTCCGAAGAATTTATTATTACCAATCGTATCATCAAGACCAATGTAGAAATCATAAAAGTCAGTTGTAAATCCTGGTTCCCCCGCTCCAAGTGCTGGCAATCCAGCGTAATTACCTCTTTTAAACTGAATTACGGCGGCTGTCATCTAGATTGCCTCGCTTTTGATACTCTTTCCTTTAGGTATTTATATTTTTTACCAAGTTCCACCATCTAAATCAATATTATTTGCTCTAGATTGATCTGTATCCAAAGCATCGATAAAAGAACCTGGTAATCCAGCAGCAGAAGCTGTATTTACCGTTGCAGCGGCTGCTACTAAAATTTGATCTGGATCTACAAATACATATTTGTTCAGAGCAGCATTATAAACCATAACAAACTTATCAGCTCTACCCGAGATATCTATATCTGATATATCAGATAATTTAATTCCAGATCCAGCAAATGAGTTGGATGCAATTACTCTAATTGTGTTTTGTTGTCCTACTCTAGCCTTTATAGATGTCATTAAGTTGTTACTCCTTCTCTGACTAAAGCGTTTCCTTCGATAACCCTTGTTTTGTATCCAGTAGAGCTAGTAATTACTATATCGTAAACATATCTACCTGGTTTTAAATCTGCGGTTTGACCAGAAGTTAAGGCAATTCCAACTGTACCATTAGCAGCATTACTTATTGTTGCTGTAAATGCTGTAGAAGAAGAACTGGCAGGATGTTTTTTAAGTTTGGATGCTATGGAATAATTTGTCAGATTAAAAGAAGTATCACCTTGAGTGTTAGTCAGATTAAATGTTTGGAAAAAGTCAGTACCACAATTAATCACTAAATTTGATACATATACTGCCATCTACTTTTTGAAATAACATCTCATGTTATTATTTAGTTCCGATAGACTCTAAAGAAATAATAGTCTCCTGGGTTTTCAAAAATAATTTGACATAGCATTTTGCAACATCTCGCATTTTCTCTAAATCATTACACGCATCAATTTCTCTTGAGATTTTTGCATATTCAAAATTTTTGTTTAGATTTTCTAAAGTAATTTCGTCAGGATTCATTTTTTAAAAGTTGTACTAATAGAGTTTTAATTTCACTTAATTCATTTTTCAATTCCAATATTTCTTGTTTTTCTTTATTCCTTCTTTCCCTTTGTTTAATATACTGCGAATATTCATATTCATCTGTATTAATTATTGCACCAGAACTTGTATCTCTGTACAAGTTCTTTTCGCCTTCAACACGAATCATTTTTTTCATATTAAGCCAATGCAATAGCACGAATATCCTTAAATTTAGGAGATTTTGCCTCATTGGTTCCACTCATAACAATTTTAATAGAATATCCAGTAAATTGCTCTAAATCATCAACACTGAATTGATATTCAATGAATTCATTTTCCCTACTAGAGCGAACTAGTTTATCTGGTTTTCCATTATTGTTTGCTTCATTAACAATAGTATCCCCAAAACCATCGTTATTTGTATCAGTTAAGTTATCATAACCAGGGAACAGATTATATGATTGTGCAATTTCACTAGAGTCTGCTTTAAAGAGTCTATAAAGAACTCTAAAATCTGCAGAGGAGTCTCTGTATGCTGAAACAAAGACTTTAAGTGAAGTTGCTGGTTGAGATAAATTAACTCTCTGAGACACATAGATAGCAGAATGAGGGTCTCCGCTTAGTTGATTAACTCTAGAGTCATTTGCATAGTCAAGTATTGGATTATTGAGACGATTTCTTCCAAGAGCAACAAATGCTGTCTGAGTATCGATCGCAGGGGAAAGATTTGGATCATTAGACTTCATTGAAACATTAACAGTTAGAGATCTGTTCTTTGGAAGTGTGGTTAATCTTGTTGTCTCATTGATTCTTGAACATACAATTCTTGGAGATGAAAGGTCATTAATTTGATTGAGTTGAACTGCTTCAAATCCATTATCCAAGAATGATACCTCTGAACCACCTGCACTTGTGCCAGAAACTGTTCTAATTGAACCAGAAACTGATGAAGACTGACCTGGTGTAATTACATTGAATTGTGGGATAATAGAATTATACTGAATATTTTGAGAAACCGAAATATCATCTCCACCAACTTGAGACTCAAGTGAGAAGTTCAATTGCGATTCTCCAGTGGAACGAGAACCCCTATCAATTTCAATATTATAACTATCGATATCATTGAGACTTCTTAACGTTGCATCAGAGGACATGTCATGGGTTTTATTTACTCTTGTTAAAGAAACATCTCCAATTTCATACTTATAAACAGGGTCATTTACATAGTGTTTTCTAATAGCAGTTCCATCAACACCTCTGGTTGCAATTCCAAGTACGCCACTGCCAATGCTATTATAGTAGATAACTTCATTATTAACTTTTAGATATCCAAATGCTGTAGTTATTCCTTCAAATCTTGAAAATCCAGTGGTATTAGCTAATGAAATTGTAGTATCTGTTATATCTAAATCAACGGTTAGGGAAGTTGGATTTGTATTTGGTTTAACTCCACTAATAGTAACTTTATTATTATTGGAAGTCATGCCATGATTAAACTGAGTAACTTCTAGAACATTTCCAGAATATTGACCACCAACAGCTGTTGATGTAATAACTACAGTATTCGCATATGAAACTTGAGTTGTATCATTAGTATAAACTTGAAGACTGCCACCTAAAAGGAAATTGTCACCCTGTACATTAGTCAAATATAGTGTATCATATCCATCAATTCCACTGATAGACAGTCTAGCACCTGTACCAGAATTGCCAACATCTGCTGTAACAACTCCAACAACATCACCAACAGAAAATCCTTTTCCAGTTGCAATACCAGTTGTATTGATTACGACTTGATTAAGTTTTCCTGTATTGAAGAATGAAACTGATTGTGCAATTAAATCACTACCATTTCCTGTAATTGGGTATAGGCGAACATTTGGATATGAACCGCCAGAATAACCAGCACCAGTAGAAATCGTTGTAATTCCAGTGAATGAAACACCACCTCCAACTCTTTCAATGTATCCATTAGCCAGAGAAGTGCTTGCCTTAACTCTCTTACCAGGTACTAATTGTTGTTTGATAGAGTTTAAATAAACAGTTGTAATACCAACATTAATTTTTCTTGGGAAGATTCTTATTGAATCTGGAATTAATTTTTGAATATTGGAGTCACCAACTTCTAACTTTGGATTGTAGAAGAATGCAGATCCAGATTGGGAAGTAAATTTCGCTTTATAAAGTTTGAATTTCAAATCTTCAAATTGGCTCGCTGTCCAAATAGTACCATTTTGGGATTTAAATAGACTTCCTCCAATATATTGTTTCGTTACCATTACAGACTCTGCATCTGGTAAATTCTGCCCATTTACAGTCTTTTCACCCATTCTCGCAACCCAAAGTTCATAATTATTCGTTGTAGGTGCAAGAACAACAATTGCATATTCTCTTTGTGGTTGTAAGTATATTGGTGATGGGAAAGTTACTTTTGTTGCAACAGATGCATCTGAAGATATTCCAATTTGACTTGGTTCTAAAATTACTCTCGCAAAATCTTGTACAAGTCTATCAGTAGGTGTTCCAAGTTCAACATCTCTAACTTCAACATAGCATTTTTCATTTTCATCTTTGCTTGCAAAGTATAAATCTACTGCAGTTAAGAAAGCACCCGTCTCATCAACAGTGAATGATTGTGCAAGTGGATCCTTTCCACCACCTCTATTAGGTGGTGGTGGGGGTGGAGTTCTTACAATAACAGTATCTTGTCTGTAAGTATCTACTATTCCGCTAGCAGAATATGTTGTTTCACCACTACTGATCAGCAAACTACCAGGAAGTGGAGTTGCATTTGTTGAGCTAGTTGTTAGTTTAAATGTTCTACTACCAGTTTGAATTCTTATTGATGGTGGAGGAGTTGTTAGTGGATCTCTAATGAAGAATGAACCAATTAAATCACCAAAAGTGTCAGCTACTAATCTAATATTCGAAACTATGCAGGTGGCACCACTAGTTTGTCCAACAAGAGTCATTCCACTTGTAACATAACCACTATATTTGCCTAGAACTTCTTCCGAGAGTGAAGCAATATCAATATTTAAAACCGTTGCAGATGCTGAATATTGAGTACTTAATGATAATGAGGTATTATATGGATTTGAATTGTACGTTGTTGTTGGTGTTAAATATGGTCCAGATTTGTGATCGGGTCTAGATGTTCTAAAAGTAATGAGTTTAGATGCACCTACAAACCCATCTACAGTCTCTCCGACTGAGAAAGTTCCAGATTGCATTTCAATTTCAAGTAGTTTGGGAACAACATCAATACCCGATATTCCATCAAGGAATGGGTAGTATCTTCCTAATGGTTTTAATCCACCAGATGCAAATTGTACGTTTCTAGAACGCATGTACGTGTCTGGTTCTGAACTAATTAGAACATTATCGATGTAGGAACCATTCCATCCACCAGTTATTGTTCTAGTTCCACCAGGGACATATACGTTTCTAACCCAGTTATCCGAAGCTGGTGAGAGAATAACTCTTCCAATATATTCAACCATTTGGAATGGATTTACATTTTCAACTCTTGAAGCTAATGGTTGCTGAATCCATTCCTTTTCTTCATAATTGAGAGTGATTAAATCTCCAGTCTTCTTGACATTTGGATCTAGAAGTGCCAAATTGCTGCTAAAGTCTGCAGTATCGGAGTTAATGGAATCTGATAATGCTGGTTCTAATTTTAATGAATAGAAATCAGTTGGTGTCTTTAATTCTTTGCTTTCAGTATCAACATCAGACTTTGAATCAAAGTTTGTCAAATCCATTCTTCCATTATCAGAAAAATCATCTACAAAGAATCCTGACTTAAACCTTGATAGTCCATCAGCATCTTGTATTTGAAGACTCTTTGTATTAAGTTCTAACAAACTTAAAGATGTTACTGTTTCTAAGGTTTCTATTCTGTCCTCTAGTTTTCCAATATCTCTCATCGTATATCTTCTATTATCAATTAAATTAATAGAAGCATCTTTTACATTGTATAAGTATGGTGGGTAAGATATTGTAGCGATTGTCATCGCTTCTTCAACATTTACTGGTTCTTTAGGTGGAGTTGAAGAAGTTCCTTTAACTACACTGATATTTCCTTGTTTATCTAAAACAACTTTATCAACTCTTGATAGATAATACTTATATCCTAAAATGGAACTTTCATTTGGAGAAACAACCAAATTGGTATTTACTGATGACGAACCAAATGTGCGACTAGAAAAATCAAATGGGGAACTTGAAGTTGAAGTAAAATCGGAAACCCTTGGTCTAAAGTCAATTACATCAGAAGCTCTTGTATTATTTGCTAGTATTGGAATATCTTTTGTATATCTTTCTTTATCATAAGAATTTACTGTGTAGAAGTCACCAGTATCGTTTGATGGGACAACATACTTATCAAATATAATCAGTAGCTTTCTGGAAGGTGATACAGTACCTCTATTTCTAACAATTCTAGAGTAATCGTAATATTGCTCTTTTTGACCCTTATCTAGAGAATATCTATCTGTAATGTTTAAATAACTTCCAGATGTAATTGCTTGAATTGATGATTGAATATTTGATTCACTAAAAGTAACTAACTCACCGACAACAAATTTATTTGAGTTTAGATAAACAAATTGAATATCTGTTGAAGATGGTTTATTTACAATTTGAGCAACAGATCCACTTTCAGAACCTGTAATTTTTTCACCAATAATTGCATTAATGTCAAGTCCTAACCCACTAACAAATTGTAAAGTATCTAAAGTTGGTGTTGAAGTTGATAAAGACTCATAAACTGCAATCAGTTTTACAGCGTCTGGGACATTCAGTGATATTTCTCTATCTTCAACTCTTAGACCATAATAAGGACTCGTTGATAGTCCAGAAATTGATGTTGAAACTCCAGAAGAAGTAGAACTTACGATTATCTGAGCACTTCTAATATAATCCTTTCTTTTACTTTTTACAGCCTGCCTCTTGATTGTTGTATTAACTGTTACGCTACCAATTCCAGATCTTAATCCAGTAAAGTTTATTTGTGAATTATTTGCAGATAACGATACTTGGTCTGAAGTTAGTTGTTCAACTGCACCATCATTATAAATTATCGAATATCTATCGCTATCATAAGGTTCAAAAAATGCACTACTAAATCCTAAAGTATTTGTATTGAGACTTAAATTTCCAGAGGGGCTTGTAGATTGTCCATTTACTTGCTTTACAATTGTTACCGTAGATGAATTTAAATCTACAGTGGAAACATTTGGAGAAGATAATTTAGCATATAAAAATGCGTTATCTTCATTTTGAACTTTTGGAAGTCCGATGGTAAAAGTAGCATCAACTGTTCCCGATCCTGGAACTCCACCATCACATACTCCAAAAACTGTGCTAACTCCAGTCAGATACAAATATTGTAAATCTGTTGATACTGCTGTTACTCTATTATATGTTTCAGTTGTGAATCCAGGTCTTTGATATCTAATTATCGTATTGGTTGATATTCCACTGAAGGTTTTTCCAGCACATGTTGCAATACCAATGGAATTAACAGTAATTGTATCAGTTATTGAAAATCCTGTTGGGATTTTTCTATCTAAAATAGTATCTGCAGAAAAATCTGTGGTTATTCCAGATGCAGTTGTATATGATTGATAAACCGATTTTATGTCCTTAATACTATTTGTTTCTACAGCAACAATGGATCTTCTATATTCAGAAGATTCATTAATTAAAACTTGCTCTCCAACAATAAAGTTTCCAGAAGTTTGAGAAAGATAGATTCCTGTGGTCCCAGATGGTCCTGGAGCTTGTACAAGATAACCTGAAGCTCCACTACTTAAACCTCTAATATAACTTGTCGCTGGACAAAATCCAGAAAATACAAGTTCATTTAAAGTTATTTTTGTATAAGTTTGGATATCAAAAAGATATAGATTAAATGCTGAGCTTTCATTTACATAATCTGAATTTGCTGAAAATGAATAAACTCTCGCTCTACCAATTGTTTCACCAGATGCTGCATTATTAGAAGTTTTTCTATATGTTTGTAGATCAACATAGTTATTATTATTATTTAATCCAACAAATGGGCATCCACGAACGTTATTGACTTTTACTAGATTTCCCATTTCAAATGGGATTGAAGCAGATGTTACTGTTTCTAAATCTCTAGGTTTTTCTACATCTAAGATTGTTGTTCCTGGAAAATCAATATCATATCCTCTAACATAAGCTTTTCCTGGAGAAATTTTTACGCAAACTAAGTCATCAGATGGGGTATTATTTTGCTCTGTTTTTTGATCAGAATTATAAATTCCACCATTGGATAACCTATCATTTAAAGATTCTGCTAATTCAACGCCAAAAGCCCCAACGGAATAATCTCCAGATTCTTCAAAAGTTCTCTTTGCGAAATAATCTTTGATTATTGAATATGTTGATTTATCCTGCAGTTTTTTAATTTCACCATTATCAATTCTTACTAGTTCAATAAAATTCTTATCATCAAAATCTGTTAATACTTTTTTTGCTAAAACAGTTGAAATTTTTAATCTATCTGCTCCAGGAGCGGCATAGTTGGAAAATCCACGAGCATTATCATAAAGGGAAGAATCATCGCCAGAAGAAATTAATTCTTCAGAAATATTAAATCCAACTCTATATGAAGATGAATTTGAGTATGGATCTAATATAATAGTGTCTTTTTGTACTTGTACAAAAGTTCCTCTAATAAAATAAACACCCTCACTAACATGAACGGCTGAGGATACTGAAGTTGCACTGCTATCTACGCAAGAAGCAAAACTATCACCAACCTGGAGAGTTGTATTGCCATATGTTATAGATTCTTGAAGAATTAGAGTTTCCCCATCATTAAATGGTGCTGGTTCTAAATCTATATTTGCGTTTATATATTTTACATATATTGTAGGATATTCAATATCTAAATCTGGTGGAAGTAGAATCTTTTGTACAGATGCAGTTACTCCAGATTCAGCACCTGTGATTTTTTTACCAACAATACTATTCAAATAAATTGAAATATCAATTCCAAAATGTTGTGGGTTTAATTTGACTGCATTGTAAAGTCTATCATATGTGACTCCACCAGGAATCACCATTGATCCATCTTTGAAAATATGACTACCAAAAGATTCAATTTGATTCTGTAGAATAGACTGTAGAGTCGTTAATTCTCTAGCTTGTACAGGATATCCTGGTTTAAATAAGACACGATAAAAATTATCATTCTTATCAAAATCATCATAATATGGATTGATATTTAAATTAGTTTTTTGTGGCATCTTTAAAATTCCAGGATAATTTTAACGTCTTCTTTTTGTCTAGAATTTCTTGAAACAAGAGGTCTATTATCTAAGTAAATAATATCCCCTGTTCCTTTATTTATCTCAGATGCTGCAAGACCATTTGTAAATTGTATTCCAAGATTTATATTTTTATTTCCAGTTGGATTTGTAGTGATTCCAGTATATCCAGTATCAACAGAACCAGAGAACCCATCAGTAGTGGTTATTGTTCCTCCAGATGATGAGAATTCGTATCTTCTACCTAAGCTACTAACTCCAACATAATCCTGCTGATCATAAGTTGATGGGTGGTAGAATAAAGATCTATCTGTAAAGTATTTGATTACTTTAGTCTCTTCATCATATGAAGCAACATAACCAACCGCAGTAACATTATTACCATCAACAACTACACTTTGGGATATTTCTTTTCCAATCGTTAAATAATTTTCACCACTGATAGTACCATCATTTCTCAACTTAATCGCATTTGTTGCAGAAAATTGACTTTCATCATAAACATTAGTTGAATTGACTCTTAATGGATTTTTTACAACTGAAACTTGGGCAAATGCAGTATCAGTTGGAAAATCTTTATTTGAATCATCAAATCTAGCATAAAGCAATACTCTATCAGTCCCTAATTCCTTATAGATATCATATCCATGACCTCTAGATGGTGGAATAATTGGAATTAGTTTTGCTGGGTTGCTGATATTACCTGCTGGTTGTAGAGGTCCCAAATCTACCATAGCATAAGTATAATTCTTTCCTCCAGCAGATACAACAGCAGAAGTTATTTTTCCACCACTATCTACTGAAATAACTGCTTTACCACCAGTTCCATCTCCAACTATATTTACTTCACCTGAACTATAATTTTGTCCAGGGTTATCGATATAGATTTTTTTAATTTGATTTTCATTAACAGTGGAATCACCGTTTTCTCTGACAGATTGGATTTGGGAATCTGTACTGGTGCTCCAATTTGAAGGAACAGAAATATATTCTGTAGAATCAAATTTTATAATATCACTTGGGGATACAGTAAATAAGTATTTCCAGGTATATCCATCACCACTATTTCCAGCTACTGATGGTTCTAAATCAGTAAAAAGTGGTTCATCTTGAGATGCATTTCCAGTTGTATTGATTCCACTCGATCCATTATCAATGCAAATATAGACTCTATAATCACTATTCATTACATAATAATTTGCATCGTATAAACGACTTGATGAAGTTACTGGAGATAGGTTTGTTGTGCTATAATCATGTCTGTAGATTTCATATCTGCTTCCTCTAGTCCAATCAATTCTCCTTACCAATCTCCTAACATTTGAAGAAGTAACTTTTTTCCCAAAGAGAGAAGTATCTTGAACATGGGACAAATAACTAAAATTATCTGTTGGGGTTTCTACATTATCATTCCAGTTAGTCACTCTACCAAAACCGACTTGTGTTGGGTTTGGCAGTCCAACAACAATGTAATAGGAATTATTGGTACTATCTACCGATTCAACAAAATTGTTTGCATTTAATATTCTAAATTGATCAGTTATAATTGCCGACATTTTTAAACGGTTTTCTTTCTATTTATTAAGGTTAATCTGGTAGAATTTTTCTAATAGCTCCATTATCTCTCAATCCATACCCTCTTCTTTGAATTGTTGGGAACGTTGATAGTCCAGAATTAATTGTTCTTCCAGATACACCAATAGATATTGGATTACTTGCTCTGGATAGAGAAGATAATCTACCCCATGAATAATATCCATTAGGATTATAAATTGATGTTCCTAATGTTTGGATTCCAGTTGTCACTGTATTAGATCTGATATTACAAACAATTTCATTCAATGCTGGTAAAGCACTTACTCTGTAAATGTTATCAACGTATTGAGTTCCTACACCAATAACATCATTATTATTTGAATAAATTGATGTAACTCCACTACCAACATTTGTACCAGATACAAATATATGATATCCAACTTGAAGATCAGTATATGCATTAACAAAGAACTTGAGTGCAAGGGCAGTTCCAATTCCAGCGGTAGTTGTAATTCCAGTTATGATTCCAGAGAAACCTTGAACTATAGAAATATCTTTTACTAGTTCTGAAATTACTTTTGGTTGTTCAACGAGAATTTGTGGTGGATTCGTGCTTGTATAACCAAATCCAGGTTTTACCAAAGTTACTGAAGACACAGAACCATTTACAATTGTTGCAGTAGCACTTGCAATTGAAGTAGAATTTTGTGGTCCAGCAGTTGTGCCAACACCAACTGAAGATCTCTTAGGAGCTGAAAACTTAACAGAAACTGTTGCAGTTGTGTATCCAAATCCCGCATTGGTTATCGTTAATCCAGATATAGTACCAGCGACTGATACTGTTGCAGAAATTGCAGCAGCAACTGGAGACTTATCTTCAATTATTAATGCATCAAATGATGGAATGTTAATACTGGATTCATCCTCTTCATAATTAAAGAATCTAGCGTTATCGACAAATATTTCATTATCTCCAGATTGAATTGTTTTAATAACTCTTGCTGTTGGATAAATTTGACCCTCTAAAGAATCCCTATCTTTATAAACAATATCACCATTAATAATTAAGTCTCTTTTCTGCTTAGACCAATCTATAGAGCGATAATTAAATTCATCAATTCCAATATTTTGATAAAGATCTGTCTCTAGTGTATCTGAAGTTGGGATATCATAAACAGTTCTTTGAGAAATTTGAGACAATGACGTTGAAATTCCATTTGCCCTATTAACAAATACTGAATCTCCAATTTTTATCGTCTCTAAAATATCAGTCTGTTCGCTATCAACACCTCTAGTTCCATTATAGAAGAATATGGAAATATTATCTTCAACTTTAGGTGCTGAAATAAACTGAATTGAAGAACCACCATCAAATATATAAGCAGATTTTGGTTCTTGTAATACACCATTTAAGAATACTAGTAAGACAGCATCTAAATCTATGAGTGCGGAATCATTATTTTTCTCATCTTTTTCAAAACTCACTAGCTCGGAATTGTATCTGAGTGGGAATACGGAGCGAGTTCCATTTTGAAGTGGTTTAATTGAATCAATAAAGTCTAATTGTCCAAATTGCCATGATGCAAATTTATCATAATAAACATCAAGGACTGTTAATTGAAAATCTGCTACTGGAGAAACCAAACCTTTCGCGGTAACTAGACCAACTGGTTTAAATACATCTCCAATTTCAAATGCATATCCAGGTCTATTAATAATGAATTTGGAAACTTCAAATAGTGATCCTGGCGCGATAGTTCTTGAACCAGGTATTGTTCCTAGACCGACAGCATATGTTACAATACCAACAAATGTTGTGATTGCTGAGGCAACATCAGCACAATCTCCAGGGTTATATACTCCAGGTAATTCAGAAATATCACCTTCAATAGTATAATCAAAGACTTGAGTTTCACTAGAGTACCCACCAATGGTTATAGACTCATTTCTCATGGCTTGAATTGCCATATCTCTTGCTTGTTGGAATGCATAGATTGATTCTGCTTCCTCTCCAGCAAGGTACGCATTGTCGATATAAATCTTACCAGCATCATATACTGAGTCATTACCACCATATTGGAGATTGTATGTAATACACTCTAAAACATCAACAATATCATCAATACAATTTTGATTTCCACCTGGAACTGTAAATGCTGGGAATGCCGCTAACATTCTACCTACAGCAACTTCACCAATTAACGTCTTATTTGCAAGAATCAATCTTGCAGCATCTGCATTTCTTCCAGAAGTTATTGGATTTGAATTTGGACCGACTTCTAAAGAAATTAATGCATTTAGTCCAGTAGTGGTAGTAGATCCAATTCCTAATCTAGAAACCCCAGTGATTTGTAGATTTTCATAAGTTGGTTCGGAAACTAAAATATCAGGATTTGCTGTATATCCATTTCCACCAACAATAACAGTAAATGATAGACTTCCACCAGCTCCAACATTGGCTCTAATTGAAGCTGCTACTCCAGTATGTCCAGGTTGATAAACACTAACACCAATTGCTGTAAGTCCATTATATCCAGATCCAAGAATATCTGTACTACCCAATCCAACAGATACAATCGAACCACCTGCACCAACCACAGCAGTCACAGAAGCACCAACAAGGGGTGCAAAACCTAATCCATTTGTTGATCCAAGAGAAACAATCAAACCGCCTCTTGGGAATTGATTTTGATTTACATCCGAAATAGATGTAACTTTTGTTCCATCAGTAGATGTAATACCAGTAAATGTTATACTGGATATTCCAGCACTTTCTCCATATAAGAAATTATTACCCGCATTATTTACAGTTGTTGGTGTCTGGAATAATCCATTGATTAAAACTAATCCACTTCCAGTCTCAATACCACTAGTATTGACGCCAGCAATAGTAAGTCTAAAAGTCTGCCCAATACCAGTGAAGTCTTGGGAAATATCATCATATATTAAATTATTTTCATAATTTTGTCTTAAGAAAACTCTACCATTAAATTTAGAAAATGGTCTTGGAAGTCCGCTATCATCTAAAGTTACTAATCCACTTCCTTTTGGTGGATCTGTAAAGAATACTTTGTTTCCAACAATGTTGTAAGAACCTTTATAAACTCTAGCTGTTGAAGCATCCATATGACTGGTAGCTACTGTACCAACAAATCCCCTTTCAACATTGACTAATTTAATCATGCCCGTAGATATTGGACCAGTGCTGGTAGTTCCTAGTCCAACTCCAGCGACTTTCATATACTCATCTTCAACTCTAATAATATCACCAGTCACAATTGAAGAAATTCCACTGATTGAGAAAACAGTTTCTCCTGTTCCAATGAAACCACCATTACCATCAACTGTATATACTATTGGGGTCCAAGCGAGTGGAGACTGAATGACATCATCAACTGCAATTATGGTTTTTTCATTTTTCTTAACCATCTCAAATATATGTGCATTTCCACTACCTAAAGTCGTGAAAGTTACAGAAATTCCAGCGGTTGCATATTCTGGTCTTGTTGCAATTCTAAATTCGGTGTTATTATCTTTAATAGCCCACACTCTATATGGAAGTCTGTTTGTCACTACTCCAACAGAATCTGCAGTTAAACCAATGCCAACAGGCGCAGAAGAAACTCCAGCAATAGTAGAACCAGGTTTATAAATTAAAGCTTCTCCAGTACTAAAGAAGTGATTTGGAATTGTGAATTTACCTGTTGCTGGGTTTAAAATTGAACTATCTTGAGGATTAAATTCTTTTGTAAAAATTGGAGTGTTATTATACTCTAGTTCAAATTCCGTTTTATTGATTCTCTTACTATTAAATGAATCAAATAATCCTATTCCGATACTTTGTGTTCTATTAAATCCATAGGTTATTTCTGGGTAAGAATTTTCTAAATCTAAATCGGTATAAATTATTTCATTATATGACTTAATAGTAACTATACCAGTTACTGATGCATCTGGGAAAAATCTTACTCGAACATTGCCAGATGAAATATCTGCACCAAAAGTACCAATACCCGTGGTACTTCCAACCGATAAGAAAGGATACTGTGTAGAAAATACATCGGTTCCATCGGCATTGATTGTTAGTATCTGATGTAGTGCATATGTTGAACCATAGCTAACACTAACTAAAGATTTGATTGATGTAATCTCTGAGGATGTACATGTTAGGATAGTTGTAACACCAGTACCAACAACATAATTGGATTGGTATTTTGCACTTCTCTCCGTACCTTCTGGTTGGAAATCATTTATAAATCTAATTGTTCCAATTCCAGCAGATGTTGAACCAAATCCAACTGCATTAGTTAATACTCTAACTTGAGACGTAGTTGGATTTGTATATTTTAATGTTAATGTCCCACCCACTAAAGAAGCATCAAATTCTCCAAAATCATTAAAAGATATTCCTTCAGAAGAATTAGAATCAAAGTAATAATCTGCTAGATAAGTATTTGTTCCATCATGACTCAAATAAACTTCCACAAAATTCATTGTATTATCATTCAAGTTAGAAATATGGAACATTGAATGGACAGCATCATATTGATTAGCTGGATATTCAAAAATAGTTGCAGTAGAACCAGCAGAAACTAAAGTATTTGTAGATAGGTTTTTAACCAGACCAATAGAAGTTGATGCAACTCCAACAACATTTGGATTTAAAACTTCCTTAATAAATTTTATGTCATAATCAGTATCATATGGATCATTTGGTGTAAATCTCAGGGAAAGAACATCAAATGTATCAATATTTCCAGTTACATCAGCAAATTCCTCTTCTTTCCATATAGTAGTTAATGCATCAGTTTCGAATCCAGGAGAGAATGTTATACCAAGTCCAGTATTTGATAAATATCCCTTTCTTAGAGTAAATACTGATTCCTGGTTATTATCATACATCAGCAATAATTCATATAGTGCTATTTGAGTTCCTGAGGTATTTCTAATCTGAACTAAGAATCTTGCAAAGGAATCTGTATATTCATCCAAATCAATAAATGTATCTGATACATTTTCTTTATTTGTAAATTGATCGCTAACATCATCTATTGATAGAACTCTATTTGTTTTGCAAATCAAACCATCTACAAACTTTTTATTAAAAGTCTTTAAGAACTTAGATGTCCCATTTTGAGTAGAAGTATCTTTTGATAATGCAAATCCGTAGATTGTATCAACTCTCTTATCTTCACTTACATCATAAATTATTAGACCATCTACAGAAGTAGATCCGATCGAGACTTTTTTATTAGATATAATTTCAGTATCTACAAAGTTTTTAAGTCCAGTTGTATGTAAAAGTCTATTGATTGTATCAATTGAGTCTTTATATTGGATTGTACTCTTTACAGAATATGAGAGATTTTGGTAATAGTCATTATCTGGTAAAACCTGAATATCATTATTTAATTGCCCACTATTTGTTTTCCAACCAAGAGAAGCAGTTACTCCATATCCAACATTGAATTTACCTCTACTATGGATAATTTCCGAAATAGTTCCCACAGAACCAGATTCTGTTCCCCTAACAATGTCAGATTCTTTAAATGAATCTCTACCAGATATTTTGATATAATCTTTTAGAACTGCAGAAATGTAAAGATCTGAAGGTAGATTATTTAAATATAAATTCTCCCCTACTAAAAATTCAGTTCTCTTTTGATTTACTTTGAATTTTGGATAGTTTGAGTATTTTGTAATTGTCGCATAAGAACCTTGTATTGTATCAGCAATTCCTGGATTTGCTGTATATCCAGATAGATTAAATCTAACTATAGCTGGTATAAGATTTTCATAAGAAGAAACAGTGAAGAATGTATATCCATAATCTTCGGAATTAAATCCAGATCCACCTACTCCATTTTTTGTAATACCCTCTACAAAAATTAAGTCTCCCGCATTAAACACGTTAGTCGTAAATCCAACTAGAGGTGTAGTTAAGAAACAAGTTACTATGCCAGAAGCAGATGATTGTATGGTGGAAATACCGACTCCATTTGAGTTATTAGTCGTAAATAAAGTTTTTGAGTTGAAACTAAGTCCAGTTGGAGATTCAAAAATTTCAACAGATGATATTGAATTTGAATTTATTTTTGGAACTAATATTCCACTATTAACCTTTTCCCCAGTTTCGTCATCAACAATCACAATTTCTGGTGCGGAGCTATAATTTCTACCACCATCAATAACTTCAATGCTATCAATTGTTAATGAATCTTTTAATTTAATCGTTGGTGGAATATTTGCTTCAGGTCTAAGAGTATTATCAGAAGGATATTCAAAAGATTGTTCTATAATTCTTATATCTCTTACTTTACCTATTTCATTAGATTTTACAAATAAATTAGCATCTCTTCCATTATCAGTGATGATACTTGTTATGCCAGGTAAAGTTTTATAAGTTTTTGTACTAAAATTAACAGAAATTTTGTCAATAGGTCCAGATGCTGTTTTTGAGGTGGTAGAATACTCTAGAGCAGAAGTATTATTTTGGTTATATAAAGTATTTTCTGGTTGTGATGATAGTGAGACAATAAACGTAGTTGTTCCTACACCAACAACAGAATAATTTTGATTATAGTAACTATTAATGAAAGAAATCTCACAATAATTTCTTACACTAACATCAGCTGTAGAAATATATCCAGATTTTTCAATATTATAAAATAGAGAATTTGGAAGTAACTCTGAATAATTTAAAGTAAGTTTAGCAGTGCTAGTCACCCCAACTGTTCCAACACCAATTGTTGATATGATTGAAGTATTTGCTATTGATACAAATTTGTTATTAAAGTCTTTATCTGAGTATAGATTAAAATTGTAACCACTCAATGAAGAATCGCTTAGATCAAATACTAAATTATTTCCTTTGATTGGTTGTAATTTTGGATTAACTAAGGACAATGCTTGATTAGAACCACCAGTAGATGCAATTGAAACTATTACTGGTGGGTTGGATACGGAGTCTTCATAAGTTATTGTTAATTTGATATTGTCTTTATCTACTCTATAAACATAATAAACTCCCGTCGATAGCCCAGAAGATACTAAATCAGATGCTGAATAATAAACTTTATCACCAGTTTTATATGAATGTGATGTTATGTTTATTGTATCTAATGCTGGATTAACACGATATGAATTGAAACCTACTGGATTAACCAATAACTTTTGAATATCTGACGCAAATTTTAATTTAACCGCAGTAGAAGTTCCAATACCTACAGATTGGTTAGGAACAACATTTAAAGTAACTGAATCACCTGGAATAAGTCCATGTGCTGTGGATACTGATACAACGGCATCATTTTTTTGAATGGTGCATGTTATTTGATTATATGTTGGTTCAAATGAATATTCAAAATTATTAGAACCATTTGTTCTAAAGAACAAACCCTTAGTATTTGTCGTTAGACCAACTTGAGTTACTATACCAATGTAGTCTTTTGATTTGTTAATAGCATAGACATATTCAAATGAAGAGTTTAGCAAATTAAATGGTGATGAAGTTTCTGTATTTGAAACAGAAATAGGATCTCCACTCTTCTTCCTAATGATAAGTCTTTGATTTGTTTTAAATGGGTGATCTGGTAAATAAATGCTTTGTGTAGGAATATCTATTTGATAATTTAATTCTCCTAGAGAATAAGTAACTGCTACTCCAACTCCAGATGTTGTACCAACACCAACAGACTGATTTGGATTGAAATATACCTTTGAATTTAAATCCGAATCAAAATATTGTAATGGTAATCCAATTTCAATAAAGTTGGGATATACAAATCCCAAAGTGCTAGTTGTGTGAGAAGTCCCACTTACACCCCTTTTAACTCTTAATAATTTTCTTTCCGAAAAAATATTTAGTACTGACATTATTTCAGTACCTATTCCTATACTTGAACCTATAGAAAGGGTATTTGGTATAGTAGAAATATAAATGTCTGTTACTAAACCAGATTGAGTAACTGGATTTGATGGAATATCTTTAAATACGGTAAATCTATCTGTTGATATTGATACCTGTCTATTTCCAGCTATTTTTGGAACAAATGTTGATAGACCAGATATTGATACAATATCACGATTATTTAATACATGGAATGGTGTAATATAAACTCTTGCTTTATTTTTATCTTCCCAGGTTAGAACCGCATTAGAATATTCTATAGTTGATGATGCAATAGATGTTATTGTCTTACCCTTTAGAGAAGAAACTACAGCTGATGCACCTTCAGCATTTGAATTCGAATTATCAAATACTAATGCATCATTTAATTTATAGTCAATGCCGTTTTTTGTAACCTCAACTGTTTTTATTTGACCCTTTTCAATAGATGTAATTATCGACTCTTGATTAAATTGTGAGTCATCTTCAATAATAAAATCATTTTGAGAGTATTCATCTGAAATTTTATATGGATAAGTATTTCTAACTAGATCTGATTTTGAAAAATCAAAGTCTTGATCTAAATTATTTTCAGCATATAGAGACCTAAATCTATTGCCAATAAAATATGGGAATTTTGGTTGATATAATCCATCCGTTGTTATTCCAGCAAAATATGCATATGTTCCATTTGGAAAGTCTGGAGTTTTGCAAAATCTTCCATTGTGTATATCTAAGTCTCCAGAATTATCAAATTTATAGTCTTCAACAAAGAATCCTGGCACAAATCCAGATGGTCTATCAACGATAACTGAAGTATCTTCAACATATCCTGGTTTTAATATGACTATACCTTGTGCTGAATTAATTGGATTTCTATATCCATATGGTCCATATATTGGATTTCCATCATATGCCCACCCAATAATTGGTGAATGAGAAGACCCGTTATCATTGAATTCATTTGTTGCAAGTTCATTTAAGTAGGAAATATTGCAATATTCTAACCCAGTGTTTAATTTTGGATGTAGATATTCAGATCCATATCTCTTTGCATCATTTAAAGTTAAATCTCTAACCTTTGTTTCTAGTTTTACATTTCTTCCAGCAGAAACTACCTTGATAGATGTTGTTGATTGTGTATATCCTATTCCAGAATTAATTACAACAACATTAACAATTTGACCATTATTAATTATTGGGCGTAAGACTGCTCCACTACCTTCACCAACTACCGTTAATGATGGGGTTGAATAATACTCAGTTCCCTTATTTCTTATATCTACTCTGACAATTTTTCCTGCAAGAACAACTGGATAAAGAGTAGCATCTTTACCATTTTTAATTGATATGTTGGGTTTTCTTTCAAAGTTTAAAACTGTACTACCATATCCACTACCAGATTCATATAGGTACAAATCAACAATACTACCACGAACAATGGGTGTGCATGTAATTACACCAACATTCGTCGATCCATATGCAACATTAACTGTGACACTGACATCTGGATATTTAAAAATATGATATCCACTTCCAGTATTTGAAAATTTAGTAAAAATATTTCTAGTATAATTTGTTGATATTGTTGCACCTATTCCAGCATCTGCCAATCTAAAGGAATCATTATCTTTCTTTATAATATAGTATCTGTTTGATGTTGATAGACCAGAAATTGGGGTGCCAGTATATTGATATTCAACAATATCACCCTCTTTAAAATTATGATCAGTAAAACTAATTGTATGCTCTATTGTAGAAATTCCTACTGGTTTAACATATAGTTTTCTATTTTGATATCCAGACCCAGAATCTAAGACTTTAATTGACTTTAAAGTCTTTTTACCGAGATAAGTTCTAAACTTATGGATTCCTGTATTTGACGCTGTTGTGAATCCAACTGTATTAATTCCAGTTATGTAATCATTAAAAGATGGATACAATCTAACAGTTTTATTATTTAAAACCCTTACAAAATAAGTTGCATTTTCCAGCAGGAATCTATTTTGATCAGCATTTGAACCAAGATATGTTCCGATACTAACTGGAGAATTTCCGTTAGATTTATATACTACAGCTTCACCATTTGAAAATTCGTGATTCGATAGAAATGTTATTGTTTCTGCAGTTTCGCCAACGCCACCAAAATTACTCAGAAGTCTCGCATCAAAATCAACTTCTCTAAAAGTTTTTTCTACAATAGGTTCTAATAAACATCCACTACCATTACCACCTTGAATACTTAATGAAATAACTTTTTCAAGTTCAATATTTTGCGGATCTACTAGTACTTCTTTAACAGAACCACTTATAACTGGTTGAACAAGTGAAGTTGTACCAGATCCAGTTGGTGGTCCAGATACAATTATTTGTGGTGGATTAACTACATCATAATCAATTCCAGAGTTTAAAATGCTTATAGATTTTAATGGTCCATAATAAATCTTATCTTGAGATTTATAATTTTTTATTTCGACACCATTGACCAACATTCCAATAAACTCTTTATCATTCTCTACTCCATCATTATCTTTGATGACTTCTCTAAGTGGAAATTTCCTTAATAATTTTTGTGGTTCAATATTTTTATTAAATTTAGATTCCACTACAAAACTATGCTTTCCACCAACTCCAGGAGAAAGAGGATTGAATGTAATATAATCATCTATTTGAATAAATGAATTTGATGCATATAATTTTATTTGTTTTGGATCAGTTAATACTTTTACAAAATATTTCCCTGTAGCAAGTCCAGATATTGGTGTTGTTTCTGGACTATAGATTACAGCATCTCCTGTCAAAAATGGTATAGAAGTTGGGAATGAAATAATAGAATAATCATCATCTGATAGTTCTTTTTGAATTGCACCGCTTTGAGTAGTTGCTGCGCCAATAAAAGTCGAAGCTGTACCAACTCTTATTGATGGTTTGGATGGTGTTGCATCAAGTCTGAAAGTGTATGATGGCAAAGAATTCGATGCCACATACATAAATTCATTTGCATCATCGGAATACACATTCTGAACATCTGCAAATAAAGTATCATTACCATACTTCAACGGTACTAATTCACTAGATGTTTTCTTAATGATTCTTCTTAATAGATGTGGTATCGAAGTCGAAGTGGTATATCCAACATAACTTAAGGTAACTTCTTTTGTTCCCCCATCAATACCTGTTACTTTTGCATTGGAAATTCTAACAGAACCAGTAACAGCATTAATAATATCAACTCTATCATTAACCTTTAAACTAGAAGAATCTATATCAGATTTTAAAGTAAAAACTTTAGATGATAGATTAAAAGAATCAACTTCAAAAGTACAGCTAGTATTATATACCCAAGAATTTGCAAAAATTTGCTTATAAGTTCTGTCGTTGGGGTTGCTTGGATTTTTTATTAAGTCACCTAGGTGTTTGATATAAATTTTTTCATTTTCAAGATTTAAAGCTTTATCTTCAATCATCTGTAAATTTGAAATTATGGAACATACTTTTAATTCTACTTTCTTATCTAAATTTCCATTTTCAAATCCAAAAATTGTCTGATTTGATCTTATCGAATCTTTGTTCGAAATATTTTCAGATATACCTGAACAATTTAAAAGTTGATTTACAGTTTTATCTGTATATACAATAGTATTATTTCCAGATATTGCTGTCCCAGATTTCTCAAATCCAATTGTCGAATCTACAGTAATAATTGAAGATCCTATTGAAACATCACCAATTACTTTAGTATTTGCTGTTACTGTAAGGTCACCTTCAATTAAGTCTTGATCGCTATACCCAATGAATAAACCTAGTTTATAATATACTTTATTTTTTCTGGTTAAAATTTCTACTTCAGATACAGCTGCACTTGTTTTAGTATCTAAAGAACTATAAATTGTTTGCCCAACTAAATTATTTGGATTTCCAGAAATTGCTTCGGTTAAAATAATAACTCTTCTAATGTACTCTGAATCAGATGGTTTAAAAAGAAATTGCTCTAGGTCAATTACTTTTGGAGTAACTCCATACAAAACTTTATAGAGGATTTTAAAAGATTCTTCAGTACCTTTTGACTGATAGAATGATCTTGCTTCTTTTAGAAAATTGCCAACATTTAAATCGGAAACAAAATCAACATTTTCCAAACCTGGAGCAATAGAATATTTGATTTTATTATAAAATTCTTTTAAAAATAGAGAGCTTAGATTTTGTACAGAAGAATATTGCGTATGTGAAGATGCGGTTGTTTCTGAAAAAACTAATTCTTCTGGATTATTTGAATCTCTATAACTAGTAATTCCACTAAATCCTCTAACACATCCAGTGAAAGAGTTTGTTGTAATTCCAGTATATGTAATAATTTCATCATCAATCTTTAGCAAACCATAATATTGGGGAAATCCCTTTGTACTCAAAACATTGATTGTTGAGCTAGTAGAGGTGATTGAAGAAGTTATTGAAGTGAATCCAACAATAACTTCTGGAGTTAAGTTGTCAAGATTAATGTAAGAATTAAAATTCTCAGAAATATCCGATGGACCACTTGGATATTCTTGAGAAATATAATATTGTTTTAAAAATTCAGATGCCTTTGGGCTTTCATCTAATATGAATGCAGGTAACTGATTTTCAATAATTTGATATGCCTTTACCTTTGATTCGATACCAGTTTGAATCATATTATCCTCTCTTTAGCTCTCCGTTTGAATAACTTGAAGTTACTTTAAATCCTACTCCTGAAATCTTCTCACCAGAAGAAATAGTATCCTTTACCATATTTATGGTGCTCTTTGAAACATCAAAATCCAAATACAAATCTTTTAATCCAATAACATCATTCGATTCTGGATATGCTTGAATCTCAATAATATTGTTTTCTAGTTCAGTTTCTGTAATAACTGTAGTTGAAAGCATTATTTCTCCAGTAACATAATCAACAGTTCCAGCAGATTTAATAATTACTCTATTTGTATTATTTTCTTTGATTTGCTTTACGATTGATAAAATTCCAGTCTTCTTATCTGCATTTGGAACATCTGTTAAATAAACTGTTTCCAATTCTCCAGAAATTTTAAATCCAGTGGATTTAATATTAAATCCAGCAGAATCCACATGGAAAGCATTTCCAAAGCAAAGTTCATATTGAGCAGATTGATTAACTAATGCTTTTAAATTCCTTCTAATTCTTACTCGGGTAATATTTGAAGTAATTGATCTATCTACATTATCAATTACATTCAAAATTTTACTATACTTAAATCTACCACCAAACTTATTAACCTCAACAGAATTAGAATAAGATTGTAGTGAATTGGTAATATTAGTTTTTAAATCATTGACATTATTAACTTGTGAAGAATTATAATAGACATATGAATCAATCTCAACATAAAGAACCTTCAGATCTATAATTTTTTGATTGATACCTGTCAGTGAATAATTTTTTAATCGACTTAAAATAAAATCTTTATCGAAGTCAGATATAAAATCTCCATTTTTTGGTTTAATACTTATCTGAACTGTTCCAAATTGAGGTGGATTTAATTCTTCACCCCCAACAACAGATACTGATTCTGTATTTGGATAGATTGATTGAATAATCGCTTCATAATCTCTAGCTGTTACTGCCCTATATTGTGCTGAGTACAATCTTGGTGCAAAATATTTAATTGATTCTACTGGTTCAATGCTTGTTCCATTAGAAGACTTATTAACTGTAGTTAAGGTTGTAGAAGATACCGTTGCAGATCCTCCTAGAGAATCAACAAATGTACCTGCAAAAGCAAAATTTGTAGCTCCATTCCCCTCTTCACCATCAGTAACAATATAAGTTACTGTGATGATTGTGCCATTTTCAAGTTTTTTACCAAAGTAACCATCACCAAAAAGTAATTCATACTTCTCATCCTGTATCTCTTGAATTAAATAAATTTCAGAAGTTGAATTAATGCTCAGAATATTATCAACTCTTTGATATTCTCTACCTACCCCTGTATCTGATGTACCTTTTACTTTAACTATAATAGTCTGAGTATCAATATATGAGTTATCTAAGATAAATCTTTGGTCTAAACTACCATCAACTGTAAAGGTCTTTTTCAGTAAAGTTCCTTGGTAAATCTCAATTGGTTCGTCAGCAGTTCCAAAAGTTGCTGTCTGATTTGTGACTGTGGTAGTTATATTTTCTGGGATTGAAAAGATATATGAATTCTCATTTGATGCCGTTCCAACGCACACAGGACCCCTTGCTTCAAGAGTTAGGGTAGGGCTGGTGAATGAACTACTAACGCCCACCTGAAGCGTTACAGACGCTCTGGAGCATGTCCTAGAGCGAGGAACATATCCTATCGTTCTGGCAAGAGATACGACGTTTTCACGAAGAGTTGCTGAGTCAAGAAATGCCTCATTGGCTGCCATATTCGTGTTAAATGCATTAATATAAGTGTTATATGCTAGGGCATTTAACAAGACAGAGAAATTAGAACCTTCAAAATCAAAGTCCGTGAAGTTGCTGTTCGCACGGAGATAATCCTTGATTGAAGTCTTGATTTGATCGAAGTCTAGATTCGTAAATTTAGTGAAAGGCATTTTATCTTGCTGCCTCTAATATAAATGTGTATTCTTGTGTTGGTATTTCTTGACCAATAATATCAAAATTAACGGTTACTTCAAAAGCATTATCATCTGGTCTTGCTTCTACAATAACAACTAAATTAGAAATTCTTGGTTCATAATTAGAAATTGCTTCTGCAATTTCATTTTCAAGAACTGATGCTGTACCTGCATCAACAAATTCAAATAATGTAGAATAAACGTCAGATCCAAAGAGAGAGTCAAAAAATCTCTCTCCTTGGATCGTTTCAACAATATTTCTCACTGAGCGACGAATAGCAGCTTCATTTTTCAATACAGGCAAGTCCTTTGTAACAGGGTGAGGTTCAAAGGACAAACTTATATCTTTAAATCCGCGTGAAATGCGTTGAACTGCCATTTAATGATTATTTCTTCACTTTATTTATACCTATTGCCAGGGAGAACCATAGTTTGGTTCTGTTCCATATTCCCAATCATCGTAACTTTCATCATTTCGAATTTTCTTATGTAAATCACTCTGTTCTTTAAGATGATGTTTTTTTCCAAGTTCATCATGCATAATTTCTTGAATGACTTTTGGTTTTTCAGTTGAAGAATAATCTGTAACCAATTTAGTTGTACCCCACATGTGGTACATGTAATTTTCGTCTCTATCTACTGGTAGATTTGACATTTTAGCTCCTGTTTTAATGAATAAAACAGAACTTTTATAAAGGAGGTTGCTATCTCCTTGTTTTTATTTAACGATCTATCTCTCTAATCTTATAATCATCCGAATTTAAGTATTTTAAAATCTCTAAAGCAATTAATTTTGGGTTTCCTTCACCACAAGTATAGACATCTACAGCAATGCACCCATTTTCTGGCCAAGTATGGCAAGAAACATGACTTTCTGATAGGGCAATCACGACCGTACATCCTTGTGGAAGGAAACAATGTGAAAAAATGTTTAAAATTGTCATTTTTGCTCTCTTTACTCCACTCTCCATCGCATTTTGGAGTGAAGTAACATCATTTAAAAGAGAGAAATCAACACCATGCACCTCTAACAGCAGGTGCTTGCCCATCGAAAAGTGTTCCAATTCAGTTTTAGCAACAAAAAATGTATTTATTTACGATTTCCAGTGGTTATTTGGTTGCTCCCACCAAAAATGAAGGTCCTCTACAGTGTCGTCATAGTACAAACTGACAAAATCACTCTTGAAAGCACTATGAACGTTCTCACAGAGGGCAACTGTATAGATGTTTCCACCTGTCATACGACTCATGATCTCTGTAATCCAGGTATAATTACCTCCACGAATGACTCCTGCTTCAATCAAGACGAAATTATCCCATCTTGTCTGCCATTTCATGAAGTTTTGAGTAAATTCTAACTTATAATCACGTACCTCTTCATCAGGGAAAGGTACATTAACTGCTTCAATATGAAAAATCTCCCCATCCATGGTCAATGAATGAGAGAGATGTTGTGTAACGATTGCTGAGTAGTCAGGAGAGACCATTAGAAAGCAAGTATTAGACGGATGAATGTCTAAATTTGCCATTTTGAGTCTATAGGTCATCTCCTGAATTAAAGACTTTTCCTTATCTTCCGAGATAAAGAGGAGTTGTTTCATCCTTTTCCTTGTCCTCTATACTTTTTACGAGCCGAGTTACGCGAGGTAGCGGCATATTTAGTTCCTCCACCTTGTCCTTGCCGAGATCTTTTAGGAGGACCTGGAATATAAGTCTTACCTTTACTTAATCCGCCTACTTTGGGTTTTGCCATATCGTGTGACTCCTATAATTTCAGTTTCAAGTTCGTCGGGACTTGGAGAACCTGTCTGATAGAATTGAATCGCCAGGCCCTCCATAATATCGAAGTACTCTTCCTCTGTGAGGTCTGAGTAAATCTTACGACCTTTACAAAGTATATTGTAAGTTTCGTAAGTTTCTTCCATTGTATCAGATGATGCGGGATTTTTCATGGCCAACACGAATACGAGGATCACACCAGATTTCAAATCCTGCCTCTTTTGCATCTAGACAGAATGAAACGTCCTCACCGCACATATCCTGCACTTCTCCTGATTCGAAGACTTGCATCTTGGGTGCGAACCAGGGATACTTCATTTCAGGGTGCTCAAAGACACCGTGCTTAATCAGCAACCATCCGAAACCAGTGTAATCAACAGTGAAGGGACTACGACGCTTTTGAATGCTGTCAAGAGTTTCATGATTCATCACGCCACCATTGGAGCGGAAGTCATCTTCTTCCAGCCAATGTGCAACTGATGTAGTGTGACCATCTTCAGTACAATACCAACCAGCAGCGATATCTTGCTCCATCAGAACGAGTTGATAGAACTTCTCTGTATTGAAGACAATATCAGAGTCAATCCAAAGTTGCCAATCATATTGTAGTTTTCCATCCCAAGGAAGTTGGTCTGGACCACGAAGAACGTTTGCACCAAGACACTTACAGCGGGCGAAATTCACCATTGAACTGTAGTCTTGGGAAATTTGAATACTTGCACCTGCTTGTACAAGATCGAAACAGAGTTGTACAAATGCTTTCAGAAAGATATAAGATACCCCACGTCCAGGCAGACAAAAGACTACGGTTTTACCTCTGACTAGTTCTTTTGCCTTATCATAATCCCACTCAGGTTCTTGAGACTTAACAGGTGTTTTTGCTTTTACTGTGAATCCTTTAGCCATAATTGTGTTGAGTTTTCAATCGAATCATAACATATTATATAGAGACTGTCAATGAGAAGAGATTGTGAATTCTTCATAACTTAAGTCCTCTACATTATACTCTGTTTGAATCAATCCGACCATATGTGTTAAGGTACTCCAAGTTGAAGAAAAGTCCTCTTCCGCCACCGAATCAAACAAACACTTATCCTTAGCGTAGATACGATATCTTTTTAGATTAGCCATTTTTTGCGTCTTCTGTAATGATTAACTCATTCCCTTCGATAGTTAATCTTACAGAAGTATCTTCATACCACTCCAATTCATTAACTACAGATTCTGGTAAAGTGATATAATATTCTCCCGTAATTGGATCGACCTGTACAGACTGAAAATTTTCCGCGAAATTTTTTTTCATCTCATGTAAATTGATTCCTAATTTTCATTTATATAGGAATCGATAGATCTCTCGCGTTTTCAAAGTTTTGTAGGTTAGGGGGACCCATTGATTTTATATAGGGGGGGGGTAACGCTTAACGCGCCCGCGAGGGCGCACCCCCCGCGCAGGGGGACTGCTGCCCCACGCACGAACGCACAGGGGGGCGTCACCGCCACTGCACCCCCCGCCCCTCATCAGCGTGTGCCTCAGCGTACTGGGCGGCGATGGTGGTGGCGGGCAGTCCCCAGTGAATGTAGGAGGAGGGGCGGGAACCGTTCTTCAACTGGTCAGCGCGGGAGATCCATTTGATTTGGCGGGTCTCCAGGTCAGAGCACATGGCGAGCGGGAAGATGGTCATGGGGTGTCGGTTGAACTGCTGATAGTGTAGCACGTACCGTGGCACACGAACGGGGTAGGGGTCAATACCCCAACCACACCAGGAACTCACCCGTATCGACAGGACCGAAGCGGGCGGTCACCCCATAGTCGGTGCGGAAGTCATCCCACAGACCGTGCTCCTTTGCTGCCTGGCAGGCGGTGCTCCAGGGGATGGTCCCGTTGCTGGGGTCGGTGCAGTTCCAGAGGATGTCGGAGAATGTGGCGTTCATCGGGTCGGTTGGTTGAACTGAGAGAATTGTAGCACGGGGTCAGACGGCACACCAGGCACAGTAGCGGTCGGCGTAGACCTGCTCCAGGCGGTACGCTTCGGATTCGCGGGCGTCGTCGTCGTGGTTGCCCTCCAGGGATTGGCGGCAGTGAATCAACTCATGGATCAGGGTGGTGACATACTCCAGATGGGGCAGGTCGCGCTCAACATCAATCAGGAACTCATGAGCATCCTCCTGCTGCTGCCACCCCACCACACCCTCAGCGTTCAGGCGGCGATGATGGACGGTGACGGTAGCAGCGCCCAGGAGCGGTTCCTGATCCAGCATGAAGCGATAGACCTGCTGGGCGAGGCGGGGGCGTTGCTTCTGTCCTGAGGTGAGCAGCATGGGTCCGTTGCGGTTGAGAGTATTCTACAGGGTCGCCGCGGCCATCAGGCGGGCAGGCAGTGCCAGTTGATCCATTGACCCTTGCTGCCCTTGCTGTTCCACAGGAGCGACAGAATCTCACGGCGCGATGCCACGTAGCGGTAGCAGGTCGTGGGGCTGTTGAACCAGCGGACGCGAACGCTGCCCGTGATGGGGTTGGCGCTCAGGCTCCAGACGCTGGTGGAATCGTTGCAGTTGATGGGGTAGCGCATCGGGTCGGTTGCTTTGAGAGTATTGTAGCAGGTCGGGGGCTCACTGCCCGTTGGTGTAGTCTCCGATGATGATGCCCGTCTCATTGTGGCGGACCTGGGCGTAACCGAATTCCTCAGACAGGGAGAGGCAGAGGTCCCAGGCGCGGTCCTCATCGGTGGTGGTGTTCTCCCAGGGAGCGGAGGGGCAGATCACGTCGTAGCGGGTCATGGGTCGTTTGCTTGTGTCCCCATAGTATAAGACCCCCAGCGGCGAACCGTGGGGGGCAGTGGTCAGATTCAGAATTGGATGGGTTCGGCAGTCGGTTCGGCGTCACCCTCCTGGGCGATGCGTTGGCCGTCTGCCAGTCCGTCCAGGATGCTCAGAATCTGGGAACCGTTGCGACCCTGGCGGAGCAGGGAGAGGGCAAGGTCAAGGGTCATGGGTCGTTTGAATCAGTGTGGTTTGGTGTGGGTGTCTTTCAGGGCGCACCCGCTCCCATTGTATCAGGCAGCGATCAGCAGGTCATCCTCCCAGCGGGCAGTGGTCAGAATCTCATCGTAGATCCGATCGGCAACCTGATCAACGTAGCGGCGCTCATCCGCTTTCAGGATGGCAGCGCGGCACTGGGCGGCAATCTCATCAATGCTCAGGGCGCGGTCGGTGGCGGGGTTGTAGCGCATGGGGTTCGTTTGAACTGAGAATATTGTAGAGCAGTTTAGGGTCGGTGCTCAGGACATTGTGCCAGTGCCTCAGGCGGCACAGAGGGCGGATTCCAGGCAGACCTCCCGCACTTCCAGGCGGGAGTAATCATAGAGACCCCGCTGCAGCTCCAGTTCATAATCCTCAGCGGTGGAGCGGCAATCGAACAGGCGCAGGGAATCGAAGTCGGTGCCTTCATAATCCCAACCACCGATCACAGCATAGACTTTCATGGGCGGGTCGTTTGAACTGAGAGTATTGTAGGGGATGGAGGTGGGGGGTTGGTGCCCCCCGTGTGCCAGTGCCTCAATCGGCATAGAGGGAGATGAAGTCCTCCACAAACTCCCGCGCCTCATCGCCTGACATGCGGGAGATCATCTCACGGGCGACGGTCTCCCAGGAGAAGTCGTCTGCCAGGTCAAAGATGGCGACCCGTGCCTCAGAGGCGGAGAGTTCGGAGGCGGTGATCTGGGCGTAGGTCATGGGGTTGTCTGAACTGAGAGTATTGTAGGGGGTCAGGGGGTCAGAATCCTGCCTGCTGTTCCAGTTCCTCAAGTGTCACACGGTTCCAGGCACTGAACAGGGTAACGTGATCCAGGACGCGGCCCATCGTCTCAGGACCAGTCTGGGGGTCGTCCAGGACCTGATCCATGCCAATGCTCATCAGGCGGTGGATCACGGCGTAGGTCTCCTGGCTGATGGTGATCTCCATAGGGTCCGTTGCGGTTGATCCTATTATAGGGGGTGGCACCCCTCAGAATGCCACCAGTTGGTCCAGATCCCATTGTGGCACAGTCTGGACGGTGCCCCCGCAGTTCTTCCGCAACCATGCGTTGATGTGCTTGCTGGTGGTGGCGCTCCACTGCTGGGCGGTGCGGATCCAACCCTTGCCAGGCACCAGGGCGGCAACGGGAGTCACGTAGGAGAACAGGATGCAGGTCCCGTCTGCCAGTTGAACCTCAGTCTGGTTGCTGCCGATCTGTTGAACGATCATGGGGTTCCTTCGAACTGAGAGTATTGTAGCAGGTCAGCGGCGGGCAGCGGCTAGCAGCAGGTCCAGTAGGACAACTGCCACAACCGCCTTCCAAAAGCCCAGGGCGGTGATTCCAAACCACCCCAGCACCAGCACCAGGAGCCACGCTTTCAGGGCAACGACGCCAGCGACGCCAACGATCAGGATACCTGCCAGAGCCACCATCTGCGGGGTGCTGAGGTCCTCAATCCAGGGGTAACGCTTGCTCATGGGTGCCTTGCGGTTGAGAGTATTGTAAGGGGTCAGCGGTGCCCTTTGGGGCAGGGAGTGGACAGTGCCTCAGGTGTCCTCATCCTCCCCCAGAATGAACCCATCAACCCATCCTGCTGTGTATCCGTCATCTTTGGTGAACAGGCGGATCTTAAGAAGTTTGGCGATTGCAAAGGGCAAACCGATCACCAGGGCTCCAGGGATGAGAATGGCAAGCAGTTCGGTCATGGGGTTCCTTTGAACTGAGAGTATTGTAGCGGGTCAGCGGGCGATCAGGTCGCCTGCAGTGTACAGTGCCTGAGCTGTCACATGGCGGACGGGGCGAATCGGTTCCCATAGTATCCAGAGCAGCAGAGCGGCAACGGTCAGGCGAAGCATGGTAGCACGGTGGAACTCAGGGGAACGGGAACGGGTCAGGGAGCGGATCATGCGATGTGAGCAGGGGAACCACAGGAACGGTAGAATTCTACCATACGTTCCGCCTCTGCCAGGGTGGGGAACCATTGCGACCGCCACTCACAGTGGTTGTAGGGGACCTGGTAGCGGACTTCGTAGCGGGTCAGTGCCATGGGTCAGTTGAAAGACTTTGGGGTGGCGGGTCCGTGACCTCCCGCCTACGGGGTCAAGGGGTCTGTGGGGTTGCCCCCGCCGTTCCTCCCCTTGTTGAACATAGTATGGCACGGCAGAGGGGGCAGGTCTATGGGGTGTGTGCCACATTCTGAACTGTCACAGCACCTCTTTGCCGAACTTGCCACACAGGTAGAATGCCATTCCTTTATCTTTCAGGGTGCAACCTGCAAAGGTGAGAGGAACATAGGCGCCGTTAGTTTTAGATGCTTTGGTGCGAATTTGCAGCAGTCCGTTAGGACCAGTGATGGTGCTCAGTTGCTCACCAGCATTGAACTTAGCACGAATGGTATCACAAATGTGGTTGTAATCCTCCGCCAGTTCCTGATAGTGTTCGGGGTGAGTTTCAGGGTTCAGAACCTCAGTGCCCACATAATCGTTGGAGCGGGTGAAACCAACGTAGATGGTTTGAGAGAGTTTCTCACCGACTTTGCTGTCAGCGAAACTAACACTATCCTCCAGAATCTCAGAGAGGCAATGCTTCAGTTGGGTGACAGCGATAGACTCACCAACCGTGAAGGTCTTCAGTTCTCCATCCACCAGATCTTTCAGGTTGGAACTGTTAGGAATGCCCAGGGCAGTTTCAATCAGTTGCCCACGGGATCCTTTGTTCTTCCCAGGTTTGGCGAACGCAGCGAAGTTAGTTACCTTCAGTTGGGCAGCGACTTGCAGGGTGTTGAGCATCGGGTGCGTTGCTGATGAGATTAGTATAGGGCACCAGGGGCACCCCACAAGGGGGTCTGTGCCACTTCAACGATTGGCACACTGGAAGCGACCGCTGTTGAAGTTAGCGTTAGAAAAGACCTCACGATTCACCAGTTTGAACATACCAAACTGATTCACCAGAACGTAACCCTCAGCGTCGATTCTGTTACCGTACAGATAAGCAGCAGGACCATCATTGCGGCAGAGGAACAGGCAGTCATCTTTGATAGACTTCACCAATGCCCACAGACGCAGCAGGTTAGCATCACAATCAAAGTCCTCAGGATTCACCTCTTCACCAGCACGAATGCAGGCATTGATCTGTTGTTTGATCTTTGCCGCTTCCTTCTCACTCACAAAGGTGGCAGTTTGTGCCATCTGACGGGCGAACTTGCACACCTCTTCAACATCAGCGAACGACTCCTGATTGTGCAGGATGTATGCATTCGGTTTCACGAACTTCACCGTTTCGGTATCAGTCCAGATGCTACGGTCAGGGAATGCCTGGGCGTCACGAAGATCGCTCTCAGCATAATAGCAAGTGTGCGGGGCGATGATAATTTTCTGGGAAACTACCTCACCGAACTTATACGTGATGGTGTTAGGATTGTATTCGGTATCACCACCGAACCCAATGAAATCACCCTGATAGATGGTTTCGAAACGCGGCAGATAATCGAAGCAAGCGTGAAGAATGTCTGCTACGTTGCCTTCGTAGTGTTGATCAATGTCCTCATGATTGTGAGCAATACGAATCTTCTTTTTGTTGAACACTGCCTTGGTTCCTACAAAGAACTCACCGCAAGCAGGGTCAATCCCCCACACGATGGCAGGGGCACCGTCGATCTTGACGCTCAGGGCACCAGGGGTCACGAACCAGTCCAGGACGCTCAGGTCGCCCGTGAGGATGGTATCTTCGGGGTGCTCTTGGTGCTTGTTCTGCATCGGTTCTCTGTTGATGGAATCAGTATGGCACGAACCAGGGGGGACCGCAACCCCCCCTGTGCCACTTGTTCAACTGTCACCCAGGAGGTCTGGATCCAGCAGGTCGGGATAGTAAGACTCAACCTCTGAAATCAGTTCCTCATCAGTATAACTGGTGAGATTTTCTTCCATCTGGTCACCAACAATCTGCAGCAAATCTTTGGTGCTCATGTTATCAAGCAAACGGTCGATGTATGCTTCAACCAGTGCTTCACGATCGAAAGTGTCAGTCATGGTTTCAGTTCAGAACGTGACGATAATCAATGGATTTGATGCACCAACCAGATGCACAAGTGATCTCTTCAACTAAATCATCTTCATCATCTGCCTCCCAGATTTGACCAATGTATTCTGCATTTAGAAGGTCTTTGTCATAAGCAGTCATCTCATCATCGTCATCAGTATCAAACTCAATGTAGAGGATTTGGAACTGCATCAGTAATCGTAGTTAGAGTTCAGATACTCATTGACATCGAACTTTTCATCTTTGAGTTCAGGAATGTCAAGGTCAAAGATCTCACCAGGAGCATCTTGAATCTCAGACCAGAGTTCATCAAACATGGCGTGTCTCTCAGGGACGAATGTAATGTATCAGGGTCTGGGGGGCATTGCAACCCCCCTTGTGACACTTACTCAACTGTCACACTCACCTCTTTGATGTTAAGACCCATCAACTGGTTTGTGACACGATTGCAGACAACTTCGGTGGGGTTCTTTACTCTGGACTTCTCATACCAGAAGGTAACGCAACCATCGTAAGTTTCGACCCGAACTTTAACTTCAGTCACGGTTGAATCTCAGGAACGAATGTATAATAACCCACGTGGTGGGGTTATGGTAAAACTGTGTGCCACTTCACGAACTGGCACAATTGCTCTTGATATCTGCCCTCTGGGTCTTTAAAGTACTTATACCCTACGGACATCGATACCAAAGGTATCTATAAGAATTCATATTTCTAGATATCATTCTCAATAAGAAAGGTCTTATTGAGAATTATAATAAAGCACATTTAGATGGTGTGGGAAGGGGTGAGTGGGGTGAAGCACATATTCTTGCACATAAGGCGGGCTATGTGTGCCGCGTGGGTATCTAGAACTCACCAGCCGCGATTCTCAATAAGAAACTAGTTATTGAGAATGAGATCTAGATGTGTATGTGTGTATCTAGATGATGTATGATGTGTGCGTCTCGACGAGATATAATGAATGCGTGTGCGATCTAGTCGAGACCACACACGCACGTCTCGACGAGATTCTACCAGTTCTTATTGAACACGAACCCATCTTCGAAATCAAAATCATAACGAAGATTACAGTTCCAGGTAGCATCCCAATCAACTACCACGAACGAAGGTGCATCAAACCCATAGATGTCAGTGGTAAATTCTTCGGCAAATGCTGCCTCAGAATCATAAGGACCCTGATAGGCATCTTCGAAAGACTGAAGATCCGCCTCATCATAGAGTTCCAGGAATGCATTCACAGCACCCTTACCATAAGAACTACACAGAGTCTGATACAGTTCCTGATACTCTTCGGAGATCTCATCCTCCAGAGTATCATTGTTCAGGATACCCTTGACAGTCAGCAACTCAGTGTAGAATTCAGTGTATTTGAGTTTGCCATCACGCTCATACCCACAGGCACGAACGATTTCAGACATCTTAGCAGGCGGGTTTTGTGCCTGCATTTCATTCACTTTGTTCAGCAGGGAAGAACCAGTCAGCATGGTCGGTGTCTCAGGAACGAATGTAATGTAGATCGGATTGGTCAGGAACGCAAGGGGGTGTGTGCCACTTATCAGACTGGCACAAGCCCCATCTCATCAATCATAATATCCCGCACACTTTCACGGTCGAAACTATCACCACAGAAATCAGCACCTGAATGAATGTATTTAAACGTTGCCTCAATGATATCATCATCAGTGGCACCCATATCATAAATGCCACCAGGACCATAGAAGGACTTTACGTAACGAATGAATTCCACCATCACTTCACCTCCGCCAGCAGCAGTTTGTGAATGCGGTCTGCTTCCTCTAAGATATCACCATCCAGACGGTCCCACTCTACCCAATCATAGGCAGAAAGTGCAGTCTCATAAGAACCATCAGGCAGCAGGTTAGCATACATCAGAACCCGCTGATTGTTTGCATCCAAAGTGTAAGTGCAATTGTTGAGTTTGGAGATGGCGAAAACCATTGGATTTCTCAGCGACAAATGAATATTACCCCACCAGAGGACCCAGTGGCCAGAGGACCCAGTGGGGAATCAGTGTGCCACTACCTCAACTGTCACATGCAACGAACTCTTGGAGATAGTAATCCAATGGCAGCTCAAGTTCAGCCGCTTTCTGTTCCCAAGCATCCCATTCTTCCTGGGAAGCATCATTCAGAAAATCTTCGAAAGTATAATCAAAAACTGGACCACACATTGGATTAATTGCGACGACGAAGGTAGAATATCCCACCTGGTGGCAGATATCAAGGGGTCTTGTGCCAGTTCTCAAACTGTCACATTACTCGAACGGGTCGAATTCTTTTACCCTACAATGAACATCTTCGTTAGGTTCGAGTTGCAATAACTCCCGCCAATCGATGTTATCCAGGTCCAGATCATCATAACACATGATATCTAGTGTAACCTGTACGATACGCTTCTGTGCTAACATGAGGTCTAGATGTGTATGTGTACTAGATTATATCATGCATAATGACGATATGCAAGCGATTCGTAATCTTGCCCATCTCGTGCATAATCCTCGTCGAGATCTAGTGCATCCTGTGCATAATACTCGTCGAGATCTTGTCCGTAATCGTTGCTGAATGTATAGTCGAGATCGTAGTCGTCGTACATAGCTCGTCGAGATTTGTTGAACGCTTATGAATTGTAGCATAAAACTCGACGAGATTGCAAGCCTTATGATGCACCGTCTCGTCGAGATTCATGCTAGTATATATGCACTCTCGTCGAGAAATGTTAAGATATGCTTATATTTCTCGACTAGATTCTACCATACCCTTATAAGAATGTCAAGGTCTGTGAGCCTTATGTGTGGGTCTGGGGATTTTCGGCGGGGCGTGGCTTGACAAACTGCGCGTCTTATGCTATACCTGCTTAGGTCACAAGACTTAGACCTATTCTCATCAATTAACTCAATTGATTCTCAATTATTCATTTTTATTGAGAATGTTACAAATCACTGACATATATTTAATTTAATATTAACCTTCCATACCTCACCATAATACACAACACCAAATTCATTATACCGTGTTATTAATTATACATACACTGTTATAAATCCACAGTACACACCGTGTTATAAACAATGGCAAGAGGCATCATTTATCTCATCATCAACAAGCAAACTGGTGAAAAATACGTCGGAAACACCACACTTGCAATGAATAAAGAATGGGCACACCAGATAGACCGTGCTAAAAGAATGTCCCGAGAACCCTTACACAAGGCATTCAGAGAACATGGTGTCCATAACTTTATGATTAGAGAGTTAGATGAATGCGATGAATTAGAGTTTAATGAGAAAACAAACTATTGGATAGAGCAATACAAACCTGAATACAATCCTGCCATTAGCGCCATAGAGATTGCTAAGAAGGCAA